>Ga0210396_10000856_pt1 | contig 35355 bp, 30 predicted proteins | sample IncBWH17OmetaG_FD_155466 | JGI IMG/M metagenome (GOLD analysis project Ga0210396, IMG submission 155466) | Forest soil microbial communities from Barre Woods Harvard Forest LTER site, Petersham, Massachusetts, United States - Inc-BW-H-17-O ...
TGGATAAAAGTCGTATTCCCGGAGAATATACAGGGTTCCCAGCTGATAAACCTGCATTGCCAGGTCAACTGTTTCCCCGTGATCAATCGCGGGTTGCATGAACTTACGCATCGGCTGCAGGAGTGGATCAATATTATCCCGCTCCGCTGTGAGCTGGGGCGGCAGTTCCTCGATCTGTATTCGGTGATCGACCAGGATCAAAACTCTTTACTGGAGGAAGGACAAGAAACGAAGGTATTACTCCGCAAAGGAGGCACGGGCCGCTTCGACGAACGCGACGCCAAGGCCGTTATAGAACACCTGCTTCAGCTCCTGCGCGATGAGAATGCGGCTTTCTCCCTTTATAACCGCGACCTTCTGGCCGCCGAGCTCAAACAGGTACAACAGGCCATCAATCGGCTCAACCAGGAAATGAACAGACTGCCCACAGGCTCCGACCCCGTCCCTTACCTGGAGGTAACGGCCTCACACGATATAGCCAACCGGCACCTGCTCGTGGAATACTGGAGCACCCAGGGCGCCAGGGCCAACCTGATCCGCAACGGAACCCCGCTGATGGCTTATAAGAACGGCGGTCTTCGCCAGGCAGGCATCTGTCTTATGACGACGACCCAGGGCGGCCGCGACCGGCTCGCCCCCCACGAAAGCATCCCGGCCTATAAGAGTGCAGTCCTATCCAAGGACCGGATCATGAGCCCGGAAGATATCCGCCTTTTCTGTCTTCGCGAGACCGGTGCCATCGCGCGGTGCGTAGAAGTAAAGAAAGGTGTCATGATCGCCCAGGGTCGTCAGGCCGGATACGTAAAGACCATCGACGTCTTCATCCGGCTTGAAGAAAACGAATTCGACAACCTGCACCAGGCGGGCACCCTCGATCATTGGCAACAAGCCCTGCAGACAGGGCTTGCCGAGCGATCGATGGCCTTCCTGCCTTTCAGAGTATTTTTCACCGCAGCCTGATACGACTATGCTACCTGCCAACGATAACGACCTCATGGGCCGGCTCCCCGAAGCGCTGCTGGATAACGCCCATCACCTGAAAGCGGAGTCGCTTTTAGCACATGTGGTGGCGGCGGGTTACTCCCGCGAAGCCTTCACCATCGGAACCGGAAAATTCTTCGAACGGTCCTATGTCAACGATCTCACCGGCGCCCGTCTCCATAAGGACAACTGGCTTCGGGGTCAGATACATATCCTGCTGTCCCGACCGGGTTTTTATGACCTGCTCCCCGAAGGACTCTTCTTCCAACCCGCGGGCGTGGAATACAACAGCGCCATGGGCGTGACGGAAATGGCCGCCCTCCACCGCTGGAACAAAACGCGCGAAGACGGGATCCGCAATTTCTTCGCGCCCTTCGAACATGCCGGCTTCTATCAACTGCTGCAACTGGCGGAAGAAGAACGATCGTTGGGTATGGAACGAACGCAGCTTCAGCAGTTCTTCCGCACCTTTTGGGAACTCCCCGATATGCTCGATAGCAGAGCCGCAGGCTATTTCATCCTGCTGATCCCGCACGCCTGCCGTATCACCGGCTGCCTCCCGCTCATGCAGCAATGTCTGGAGCTGCTGCTGGGAGAACCTGTAGCCATCACCCTGCTGCCGCCCAAACCCATCCGCGTCGACCGCGAGCTGGAAAAAGGGCTGGGTCAGCAGGCGCTGGGTGAAGACACCGTATGCGGCAACTGCTTTTTTGAACCGTATCCCAGCTATAAGTACGTCATCGGTCCCCTGCCGGCGGAGGAAGTATCGGCCTATCTGCCTCAAGGGAACCGCTATGCCATCATCGAAACGTTCAACCGCTTCTTCGTCCCGGTAGAAGCCAACACGGAGATGCACATCGAGATCGACAAGACCACGCCCGGGACAAAACTGGAAAAAGGAAAAGAGCCCCTGCTGGGCTATTCCTCGGTGCTAATATAAAAATCTAAAGATATGTCAGCAGAAAGATGGTTATACCCCGAAATGGGTCGCTGGATGATCCTGCTGGGCGTAGGTTCGATGGGTCTCGCCACCCTAATGGGCTGGCTCATCAGCCGCGTTAAGGGCAGCTTTAAAGCCTTCAGCAAACGCACGATCCTGTATACGCTGAGCTATGTATTCTTTTTCGCCCTCTCGGGGTTCTGTATCGCCCTGCCGCTGTTCAACCAATACCTGTATTACTTTATCTTCTTCCAGGCCCTTTACTTAGCCGCGGGCACCCTTCACCTTTTCACCGCCCGCCGCTGGCTCAAGTGGATGGGGCCCGGAGCCTTCCTGCCCGGACTGCTGCACTTGCTGGTAATGATGTTGCTCGGCGCGGTCGGGATGATCATGACCTACCGTATCGTCAACCGCGACGGAGCGGAGATCGCCATGTCCACCTCGCTGCTGTTCTTTATCCTGCCCTATTTTATCTACCAGACCTATCTGCTGAGCATCGGCATTCCACCAAAGATCTATAAGCAATGGTTTTATCCCGTCCACAGCCAGGAGCCGGCGCTGGACGAAGCCAAGCTAAAGAACATGCTGGTCATCAGCTTCGAATTTCAGAAACAGATGAGCGACCGCTATTTTACCAACTTCCGCGCCAAGGCGCCCGTGGATATGGAATTTGGCCAGCTCTTCTATTATTTCATAAACGACTACAACGACCGCCACGAGAGCGGTTCCATCCGCTACTCCGGTACCCATGGGGACCTGCATGGCTGGATCTTCTACCGGAAGCCCAAATGGTATCACCTGTCGACCAAATATATCGACACCGAGAAAACCGTATTCATCAACAATATCAGAGAAAATGACGTCATCATCTGCAATAGGGTATCCTGAAGTCTATCTGCCCGTAAACTGGGCCGACGGCATGAAGATCAACAAAGATCATTTCCGGGCTGAACAGCAGGCGGGCAGCTGGCAGTTGTCCCGGCACTCCGCATCCGCGCTCAACGCTACCAACTATGGCCTCTTCACCACCGGCGAACCGCAGCATATTAAACCGGTAGTCATCACCACCGATAATCAACAGCAGGTATCCATCCGCCTCCTCGCCTGCCAGGCCATCACCCGCGGCGGCCACCTGATACATGTACAGGAAAGCGCTGCCACCCAGGAACAGCTCACGCCGGCCGCTATCCCGGGATTAAGTGTTCCCTATTCCGTGCTTTCCGCGGCCGATGCCGACTATTATGTCATGCTGACCGTAAACCCATATCACCGGGTGCCTACGGGCGCACCGGATATGGAGGAGAGCCAGCTGCGTCCCCCTTACACCGCGCCAGGCTATCAACTGCAGCTGGTCAACTGCCGGGACAACAACAGGGAAACAGCCGGCGAATACTATCTCCCGCTGGGCAGGATCAGGGTCAGCGAGGGCCGGGTCTTACCGGACGAAGACTACATCCCGCCCTGTACCAGCACGATCGCTCACCCTGCGCTTTCCGAATGGCATGCCGGCCTGGAACAGTTCTTCGGGTCCATGGAATCCTATGTCCTGCGTATCCAGCAAAAAATAGTACAGAAAAATCAGCAGAACGAGCTGGCCTTCGTAGTGGGCGATCTCTGTAACACCATAAGCCCCTATCTCGCCTGCGAATACCAGCGGGTACTCATGGAGTACCGGTATCTTCCGCCCATTCGCATGGTCGCCGGGGCGGCGGCGTTGTCACGGTTACTAAAAAACCGGCTCGACATCTATACGGGACCGTTAAAAGACGAGCTGCTGAACTACTTTGCCGAATGGTGCAATATCCAGCAAGGCGAATGGGAGGCAGTGACCACGGGTCTCAGCAACTGCCGCTATGATCACCGAAACATCCGGGAAGCGCTTCGTCAAACGGACGGGTTCATCCACCTGATGCTCCGTCTTTTTTCCAGTCTCGCCGCGCTGGAATACATCGGCAAGAAACGCGAAGCCGGCATTTTCGTAAAAGAACATCTGGTAGTTCCGGCAGAAGAAATGCCGGCGCCGCGACGCAAAAGTTTTTTAGCAGAATAGAAAACCGACATATATGGCACACATTGTCAACGCAAAAGAACGCGATACCGCATTTTGGAAGTTTCTCTTCTTCTTCCTGCTCTCGACCCTGCTTATCACGGGGGCTGTCTATTTCGATACCCGCATCCCGGCAAAGGACAATGCCATCATGCGGGACCAGATCAGCGCCTATAAGACGCAGGCACAGGCGCAGGAGAAATTCGTCCGCAACATGGACGACGCCAAGTCCCTCATCGATTCCCTGAGCCGGCCGGGTAGTAACAATGTCTATCTCAACCAGCAAATAGCCGCCAAGATCCGGGAGCTGGCCCAGCTGCAATATAAAGACAGCAGCATGTACAGCCGGCTTAACAAAAACGTGCTCGACATCTTCCTAAGATACCAGGAAGCCACCAATAAGGCCGTCGGCATGGGCGATCTTCCACAGCAGCTGGAGGACTACCGGTCGAAATACGAGCAGGCACAACGCGACCTGGATAACACCCGACGCGATCTGGACGTCCTTCGCCGCAGCACCGGTCCAACGCAGGGATCATTCTGATGTATGTAATGAAAAGAAAAACGATGAAAAATTTTCATATCCTGAACAAAAGAGTAGATGACAAAGCCATCATCACCATGATCATCCCGGCCGTGCTAGGGCTGATGGTCATGGCCTGGCGGTCGACCAACGACACCACCTGCTCGAATTTTGCCATCACCTCCCGTTCCGAACATTATTATACCGGTGAAGTGGTCCGGCTCGAAAGCAATATCCGGGTATTCAAGACCCTGCATTGGGATTTTGGAGATGAACAGGGCAACGACACGAAAATTGCCTCCGCCGTCCACGCCTATGACGCCCCGGGTGAATACACCGTCACGTTGACTGCCGACGGGACCTGCACCGAATATGCCCGGATCGTGGTCACCGCTGCACCCTATGTAGCGAATCCCAAGCTGAGACCCACCTTTGTTTGTCCCCAGAGCGCGGAAGTGGGTAAGCCCATCCAGTTCTCCGATACGACCAACGGCGCGATCCAGTGGGAATGGCGTTTTGGGGAGACGGCCACCGTAGATGCCACGGACAAGAGCCCTAAATATACCTACACCACTCCCGGTTTGAAAACAGTCACGGTGGTGATCAACAATGACGAACAACAGATGGGTGTCGCCAAGATCTATGTCAACCCACCCGCCACGTCAAAGAGAAAAGAGCACTCCGACAGCCGCCCCGTGATCATCGTACAGGCCAAACCCAATACCGGGCCGCAACCTCAAAAAGCCGATTCGACAAAACCCGAAGAGCCGCCGGTGGTAAAAGCCCCCGACGTCAGCGACGGGCAATTCGAAAAGCTGCTGCGCGGCGTTGCCAATAAAGAGAAGACGGCGGACAGCTTCGCCCCCTATTTCGGCGGCAATCTCAATGTCCAGGCCAATCTCAACGGACAGATGATGCCGTTTACGGAGCTATGCAACAAATTCAGCGCCCTCAAGAGCGAGAAGAAGATCAAAAAGCTGACCGTCCAGCTGGTGAAGAACGATAAGACCAATTGCATCATCGCGCTATTCGTCAATCTCAAAGAGAAAGAGGGCTTGTTCAATAAAATCTTTTAAAGCAAAAGCATGAGTGTAGAAACCTTGGACCTGCGGCTGGATGCCGCCTCCCAAAAAGCGCTGAGCATTGCCCGGGCGCTGGCCAAAGAGCATATGCATGCCGGCTTCGGCCCGCCGCATCTGCTGAAGGCCTTGCTGCATAAAGACCTGGACATCGAGACACGGCTATGGCAGCAGGACTACGATGTCTACTATATCCAGGACTGGGCGGACACCCGTCTGGAAGACTGCCGGAAGGCGCATGGCCCCAAGGAGCCACGCCCGGACGACACTTTGATGAATGTGCTTGAGGAGGCCGATGCCGTCCGGACATTACAAGAAGAGGAAACGGTGACGCCGATGCATCTGCTTGCCGCGCTCTGCACACCGGGTGTGGGTTTCTCCTTCGAACAGCTGAAGACCTTCCCTTTGGAACGGGAAGGTTTGCTGCAAAAGATCAATGCTCCTGGTCCCATCATGGCACCCACGAAGGCCACCGCCAGCGGCCAGGATGCCCACGCTGGTCCCGGCACGCACGCCACCCACAGCGGCCAGGCCGCGCCGGCCACGCACGCCCTGCTGAGATTCTGCCGCGACAAAGTGCTGCAAGCCGCGGCCGGGCACACCGATCCGATCGTCGGCCGGGAACAGGAGATCCGGCACATGGCGGAGATACTCAGCCGGCGGAGCAAACCCAATGTGCTGCTCATCGGCGAGCCGGGGGTAGGCAAGTCGGTACTGGTGGATGGCTTTGCCCTGGCGATCCACCGACAACAAGTGCCGGATTTTCTCAAAGGGGCCAGGCTGTTAGAGCTGGATCATGGCGCCCTCGTAGCCGGAGCCTCTTATAAAGGCGAAATAGAAGAACGTTTAAGATCCATTTTGTCGGAGATAAAAAATTTCGACAGGGCCATCCTCTTCGTCGATGAAATGCATGTGCTGCTGGATAAAACGGGGGCCGCGGCCGGCGCCGCCAACCTCCTGAAGCCCGAGCTGGCCAGAGGCGCGCTCACCGTTATCGGGGCTACCACCCCGGACGAATACCGGAAGTTCATCGAAAAAGATGAAGCCTTCGCCCGCCGGTTCGAGGTGCTCACGGTAACCGAGCCGGATGCCGGCGCGTGTTTCGATATGATCGGCATCGTACTGCCTTTGTACGAAACCCATCACCGGATACAGGCCGACCCCGATACTATTAAGGAAGCCATCCGGCTGGCCCAGCGCTACACCAAGGACAGACGATTGCCGGATGCAGCCATCGACCTTGTCGACCAGGCCATGGCCTCGCTGAGGCTGTCCGTCGATCAAAAGGAAGAGAACCGTACGCAACTCGCCGCGCAAGACATCGCGGCCGTCGTGGCAAGAAAGACCGGTATCCCGGTGGGTAAACTCCGCACGGAGGAACGCGACTACCTGCTCCGGCTACCGGAGATGCTGGGCACGCGGGTGGTAGGGCAGGAGCAGGCCATCCGGGCCATCAGCGACGCGATCCTGGAGTCCCGGAGTGGTCTCAGCAAACCCAACGCGCCCATGGGCTCCTTCTTTTTTCTCGGCCCCACCGGCACCGGCAAGACGGAGCTGGCCAAAACGCTCGCGTCGATCCTTTTCCAGGACGAACGGTTCATGATCCGCTTCGACATGTCGGAGTTCAAGGAAGAACATGCCGCCGCGCTGCTCTATGGTGCACCGCCCGGCTATGTCGGCTACGAAGAAGGCGGCCTGCTTGTCAACCGCATCCGCCAGCAGCCTTATGCCGTGGTCCTCTTCGACGAGATCGAAAAAGCGCATCCTTCCGTGTTCGATCTTTTTCTTCAGATCATGGATGAAGGGAGGCTGCATGATAAACTGGGCCGCGAAGGTGATTTCACCAACGCCCTGATCATCTTCACCTCGAATATCGCCAGCAAATATGTGGCCGCCGCATTCGATGAGGGAAGAGCACCTACGCATACCGAGCTGCTTGAAAAAATGGCGGGACATTTCCGGCCGGAATTCCTCGGTAGGCTCACGGAGATCGTACCCTTCCGTCCCATAAGCGCGGACATGATGAAACCTATCTTCGATATCCAGGTCGCGGGATTGCGGCAGCAGCTGGCCGCGCAGGCCATCACCCTCGACATCATGCCGGAGGCCGAACACTATCTTGCGGAGCTGGGCTTCTCTCCGGACTATGGAGCCCGGCCTCTCGCCGGGGTCCTGCGGGGACAGTTAAAGCGACCGTTATCGCGGATGATCATCAGCGGAGAGCTTCCGCCAGGCAGCAGTATTCAACTTGACCTCGACGCCACCAAGCGACTGGTCTGGAACAAATATGACCCACGAACCGCATCCGACGGTTCTGCCAACAAAACCAATTTATTAAACTTTTAAAAAATTCAAATCATGGCTATTGAACCGTATGGCATCGGTGGCACAGAAGTCAAAACAGACGCATTCGAAGCCTTTGCCGACATTCCGCAAAATCGTGTATTGCTCGCAGAAAAACTAACCAAAGACCCGCCGGTGAAACCCGAGATCGTCACCGGCCTCACGGACATCGAAGCGGTTTTTGAACATTTTGATCCCTCGCTGGAGATGGAGTTCGAAACGGAAGAAGGGACCTTGCGCCGGGAGGCGCTCCACTTCCGTGGCCTGCAGGATTTCGGCGTCAAAGGCATCACCGCCCAAAGCCCCTATCTCACGGAGCTGCACCAGAAACAGCGACAGTATCACAAGATCATCCGGGCGCTCAAGACAAACAAGCTGCTCAAACAGGCCCTCGCCAACAAAGATACCCGGGAAAACCTCATCCAGGCCCTGCAGCAGCTGATCACCGAGCTGGATGCCACAAACAACAATGCTTAATCATTTTAAAATTATTCTATGTCAGTTGAACAAGCCAAGACAGCCACTCCGGCGCTAACAAGACCGGAGGAAACCGGGAGCGCGGTGGAAGCCCTGGAAACCCGGCTCGAAGCCCTTGCCAAATACGGCGGATTCGATCTCCTGGAATCCGCGATCGACGATGTCCAGAATCTCAATCCTTTGCGGAAGGCGAGAAGAAAGATCTTCCTCGAAGAGCCTTCCAAAAAGGAAGACCGGGCACAATTGAAAAAGACGCTCCAGTGGTGGATGGAAGTCCTGCAAAGCTCGGATGACCTCGTGGAAATGGTGAATATCAGCAATGAGAAGGCGATCTCGGCGCAGCAGGCTCTCACTAAAAATCTCAAAAACGCCGTTGAGGAAACGGAAGACCTGGAACGCTCCTATCGTTCGGTAGCCTTGTTCTTCAAGAATACGGAAAGCATGAAGATCAAGAACATCTCCATCATGAACGCGGAGCCCGATCAGCTAAAAGACCTCGACAATACCCGTTTTGTCGATCACATCCGTGAGGAGCTGACCAATCACTATGATCGTCTCGATCTCCGGAACAACTACAGCCTGCTGATCCTTCCCGGCTATCTCGGCTCCAACAAAGTGCTGGAAAAATGGGCAAAGATCGCTTACGAGAACAAGGTGATGCTGGTCACCGATTTCGAGCATCTCGACTCACCCGACGACGTCATGGAGCTTTTCGAAGCGGCCAATCTCACCGGCGGCGACCCCTGGCGCAGCAATGTGATCATGACCTGTAACTGGCTGGTCGGCAGAGGGAAGCTGGACGAGATCGACGAAGAAGACCATCTTTTTGTTCCACCGGCTGCCGCCCTCGGCGGAAAGATCTATCAGACGCTGATGTCGCAGGTAACGGCCGGCAAAAAATTCGGGGGCCTCAACGAAGTGGACGGGGTTCGTTTCGATCTGAAAAAGAGCGAGATCGCCTCGCTGGAAAAGCTGGGTCTCGTTCCCATGGTCAAGGAATATGGAAAAGTGATGGCCTTCTCCGCCAAGACGTTATTCAATGGCGATAACATAGGATTGCAAACGTATTCCGTAGTGCGGGTGTTCGACTATGTCACCAAGGTGATGATGGATTTTCTCAACCGCAGGGCCTTCGAGAATTTCAACGCGATGACGCGCAAGGAGTTGATGGGGCAGATCGTAAAATTCCTGGACGGTATCACCGGCCCCGGCAAGCTCATCGAGAATTTCGCCATTCTGCGTTTCGAGCAGGATCCCCAGCAAAAAGACCGCATCCATCTGGACATCCACCTCAAGCCGTACTTCCCCGCAAAAACGTTTCTGATAAAACTGGAAGGGCAAAAGGGTGAGGATGCCGATAAAGCGGAGTGGGCGTCACAATATGAACAGGAATAACGACTTCGGTTACTCACGGCGTTTTGCGCGCAATATTAATTTTCTATGATTGTGGAAAACTTCGGAAAATAATTTTGCACATTTTGATTTAAGTTATCAATATTTGTGTCCTCACCAAGTCCTCTCCCTCTGCAAGACCAACTCCTAACTAGTATTCATTAATTACCCTCAAGACGTAGCTTCTCCCTTTCCCTTTCCATTTCAAGGCCTTTACGGCCGCTTGTCCTCACGGACATCAGCGTTGGCTCGTTAGTACATTCTTCTCATTGCGCGAACCGCCGGAGGCGGCTCAGGATTGTATTTTATTTACTGGTCTTTATACCATTTTTTAATCTTTAAAAATTAAAACACATGTCATTCAAGGCAAAACTAAATGTGGGCGGAAAGGATGTCAACGTCCTGAATTGCAACTATGCATTGAAACAGGAAACGGATGCCACCGGACGCCCCTCCTCCATTACCCGCGGAGGTAAGATCAATCTCACGGTCGAGTCAACCGGCGACACCACCTTCTTCGAATGGATGACCAACAACTTCGAGCGTAAGGACGGTACCATCACGTTTGTCCAGCGGGATTCGGAGGCTACCATGAAACAGCTCAAATTCACCGAAGCCTACCTGGTGGACTACAGGGAGAACTTCGACGCCGTGGGCTCGGACCCCATCACGGAGACCTTCACGCTCAGCGCCAGGCAAATATCGGTGGGCAGTGGAACGCACGCCAACGAGTGGGTTAAAATGTAGATCTGTTTATACGGCGGGCAGACAGCTGCCCGCCTAACTTCTAAAATACGGTTACATGTCATTCCTCGCTAAGCTATCGATCGACGGCGAAGAAGCCAATATTCTGTATTGCAGCTTCCGCTTCACCCAGGTCACCGATACCACGGGGAGACCTTCGTCCGTCCCGCAGGGAGGCGCCGTCAACCTGACTGTGGAAAGCACCGGTAAGGTCGACCTTTTCGACTGGATGATCAGTCCTACCAAAAAGAAAAGCGGCACCATCACCTTCTACCGCCGGGACACCATGAGCAAATTAAAAACTCTCGAATTTACGGATGCGCATTGCGTAGATTATAACGAGGTGTATCAGCATGACGGTGAATTCCCGATGCAGATCGGCGTGGTGCTGAGCGCAAAAGAATTGAAACTAAATGGATCGAATTTTAAAAACAACTGGCCGGAATAAACATGGCACAGCTAGTAACCACATCCATCAGCATTTCGGGCCGACCTATTACCCAGCTCTCTTCCTTTCAGCTGACGCAGGGGATCTTTTCCCACCATGCCTTCCGGCTGGTGTGTCCGGCCGAATCCATCGACGGCAATACCGGCAACGTTTTCAATCAGTCAAAAGATCTGATGGGCGCCAACCTCGTGGCGCAGATCAATTCCGTGGGCATGAATGGCCAGCTCCGTTTCAGCGGTATCGTCACGCAGGTGGAGACTTCGCGCTTCAACAGCTACAACGGCGACGTCGTCATCACGGGCTATAGCCCCACGATCATCCTGGACAACGGCGGTCATTGCAAAAGCTGGGAAAAAAAAGCCGTCAAGAACATCGCGCAGGACGTACTGAAACATTTTCCCCAGAACATGCTGAACCCCAAGGTCGCACCGCTCTACCCGGAGACCCTGTCCTATACCGTCCAATACAAAGAGACCGCCTGGCAGTTCCTGTACCGGCTCTGCGCCACCTATGGCGAATGGATGTTCTACGACGGACTGTCCCTGGTGATCGGTCCTCCTCCCGGAACGCCCAGCGCCGCCCTGACCTATGGCAGCAACCTCACCCGGTTCAATATGGCCCTGCAGGTCCGGCCCGCCGCGCTGCAGATGATGGCCTACGATTATATCAATCACCAGGTGTATACCAGCACGCCCACCGGCATCGAAAGCCGTGCCGGGCTCAACGATCTGGGGAAGATCGCCCACAACGCCAGCCAGACGGTCTATGCCGCGCAACCCAAGATCTGGAACAACCATTTCCTGACGAACAAAAAACAGCTGGACGATGTCGTCAACATCCAGAGCGCTATGCAAAGCAGCAATCATGTCCGCTTCAACGGGGCCAGCGGCCACCCCGGCATCGCCATCGGCGGACAGGTCAGCATCCAGGGCACCAATGTCTTCAGCCAGAGCAACGAATCTTATGGCGACTATACCGTCGTTTCCGTGAACCACTACGCAGACGGCCAGGGTAACTACAACAATGATTTCGTCGCCGTCCCGGCCAGTATAAAAGTACCCCCCGTGGTCACGCCGATGGCGCCGCCCTGCGAAGCACAAAGCGCCTCCGTCACCGACAATCACGACCCCAAGGGGCTGGGACGGGTACGCGTCAAATTCTACTGGATGAACGGAGCCGAGAAAACGCCGTGGATCCGGGTGACCAGCCCGCATGGCGGCGGCGAAAAGGGCATGTTCTTCATCCCGGAAATAGGCGAAGAGGTCATCGCCGGTTTTGAAGGCGATAGCGCCGTAAAACCCTATGTCATCGGGACCGTTTACCACGGGGCCGCCAGCAATGCCTTCAGCAATGCCGGCAACGATGTGAAAGCCCTGCAGACACGCAGCGGCAACAAGGTGATCATGAACGATGCGGCAGGCAGTGTTTTTGTCCAGGACAAGGATGGCAACAGCGTTCTCATCGACGGCGCCGGCAACATCACCGTAAAAGCCAACAAAACGATCCTCCTGGAGGCCGTCGATGAGATCACGTTCAAAACAAAGAAGATAACGATGCTGGCCGAGAACGAGATCTATATGGAGTCGAAGAAGCTCGATGGTCAGCTGTCCGAAACGGCGACGGTTTATGGCAAGAACAATGTCACCGTCCAGTCCGAAAGCCTCATCAGCCTGGAATCGCAGAACAAAGTGGAAACGCTCGCTGGCACCGAGATCCACCTCAACAGCCAAAGCAAGATCGCCGCCAACTCCACGCAGGTGGAAGTCAACGGCAACGCCGCGACCAATATCCGCGGTGGCATGGTCAACCTCAATACATAACCGAAAAATGACTGCATGATACATCCGCACAACCCGGTGATGCAGCGGCTCGGCGAGATGGCCGGACGCTGGCGGCAGGAAGTCACACCCCGGCACCGGCTGATCCGGTGGATGCTCCGGCCCGAGGACAGCCGCATGTACGAAGGGTTCTGCCGGCTGGAAGCTTCGCCGCACGGCAGCCTCGACAACCTCTTTGTTTTCTTCTATACACCTTTCCTCTCCGTCGAGGAATATAGCCACGCCCTCATCGGCAACTGGCTGCAGGAATACGACGAGAATACCGAACAAAGGGCGCAGATCACCGCGAAAGGCGCAAACGGCATGAGCGGCGTCAACGGCCCAGGCGGCGTGAGCGGCCCCAAAGGCGAATGGTATACCAGTCCGTATCGAACCGCATTCGTTACCAAAGACTATGCTTTATGCGATGCCCTGCTGCCGGAGATGATCCATTCTTACCGCGAGTGGCTCGGCATGCCCCAGACATCAGTGGTCCTGGCGCTCCTGCCCCGGCAGTTCAATGGTCCCGCCGCCTTCAACGTCTGGCTGAAGAGTTGGATGCTCCAATCGCTGCCCGAGCGCATGCAGCTGTTGCTGTTCGATCATCTGCAGGGTAATTTCTGGGGCGAGACCTTCGAACGCTATCGCGACGACAGCTGTACCTTGCAACACGATCTCCGTATGGAACAGGCTATCCGCGAGATCGCATCTGCCGGCGCCGCTACGGACCCACATGCCGCCTTCCGCCAGTGTCTGTTCGAGATGGGCGAAGCGGCGGCCGCCCGTAACCGCCAGCGGCTGCAGGACTGGGGCGAGAAAGCCCTGGTGCTGGGAAAAAAGACCGGCGACGATACGTTGTTAGCCACTGCCTATCTCTCCTACGCCGGCATGCTTTTTCCATTCAACACCCACGACAAGATCGACAGCCTGCTCGACGAGGGCCTAAAGCTCTGCAGCAAGGGGGTGGAAAAAGGAGACGAGGGACTGAAAAGCCTGCTGCTGCAATACTATGCCTACAAGGGCTCCCACTGCCAGCTGCGCAAACAACGCAAGGAGGCCCTCGACTGGTTTATGCGGATGGGAGAAGAGGCGCAGGCCTTCGGGTATTGGTCACAGGCCCTGAGTGCCTATTACAAGGTCTTTGTCTTTGCCCGTTATAAACACTTCGACGAAGAAAAGGAAAAAGCCGTCCGCTGTGCCATGCAGCTCACTGACAAACTCAGCCCGGAAGAGATCACGTCCTCCGAATATCCCTTTCTGGCGCTGGAACTTGTTCAACATCCCCTGAAGGATGCCGAGCCCCTGGTGCTGGAAGCAGCGCAAAAAATGGTGGAGGTCTTCGGCTCCGGCTGGCAGCACACCGTAGAAGACCTGCAAAAGAATTACACCCGTCAAAAGATCAGAAACGCGCAACAGTTATGTACGTAGCCAACACCCATCTAAAGCCGGTGATCGGCATCGATATACATTTTGTAAATCTGCCTTTCCCATTCGTCCCCATCCCGCACCCCTATATCGGGCTGGTCTTCGACCCCTTTGACTATATCCCCTTTATCGGCGCGACGGTCAAGGTCAACGGCGTACCCCGTGGTAACACGGATACCATGGGGATGATCATCACCTTTGTACATATTCCCCTGGGAGCCGGCTTTACCATCTTTCCCATTATCGGCCACAACAGCCAGAACTTCTTCGGCAGCAAGAAAGTGATGGTCGATGGCGCGCCCATGAGCGGGGCGGGCTATATCCTGATGACGTGCAATGATATCGGAATCCCGCTGAGCTTTCGTCCCGGCGAAAAATTCATTCCCATCCCCTCGCTCTATCTGCCCACGTCTTTTTGCGTGCCACTGCAATGGGGCAAACCCGTGAACGTAGGCGGCCCGCTGGTTCCCCATTTCAGCCTGATGGCCCTCCTCAAGGCCTTTATCTTCGGTTGTTTTTTAAAAGTCCTCGGCAAGCTGCTGGCCGCCGTCATGAAAAAAATGTCGGCAAAGCTGGCGGCCAGATTGGGCGCCAGCAGCAAGCTAAAAAACATCCTTTGCAAAATGGGTTTCGAACCCGTAGACCTCATCACCGGCCGGGTGAATTATGAATATGCCGACTTCGAGCTGCCGGGCCCCATTCCTCTTTTGTGGCGGCGCAACTGGGACAGCGACGCTACCCGCAAAGGTCTGCTGGGTCATGGCACCCATCTGGCCTATGACCGTTACATCCAGCTGGTAGAAGAGGAGAACGCCCTGGCGCTCCTGCTCGAAGACGGCCGCGTGGCCGCCTTTCCGTGGCTGCAGCCGGGCGAAGCGGCGTACAACAAGCAGGAGAGACTACACTTGCACCGAAAACCCAATGGCAATTTCCTGCTCGAAGACCCCGGCAATGCCCGCTACCTTCACTTCAATCATTATACGTCGAAGGATATCGCCCGGCTGTCTTTTATCGAAGACTATTACGGCTTCCGCATCCAGCTGCATTATACCGGCGCGCGGCTGACGGCCCTCACCGACAGCGCCGGCCGTAGATTGATCCTGCATTACGACCGTCAGCAGCCTTTTATATCCAGCGTAGAGTTACAGCACAAAGGCGTCTCGCGGACAATGGTGTCATACAGCTACACTACAGAAGGTGATTGCTGCGCCATCACGGACGCCCTCGGCCAAACCACGAGTCTGACCTTCGACAATCACCGTATGGTGAAAAAGACCGATCGCAACGGCCAGCGTTTCTATTGGGAGTATGATGAAAAGGGGCGTTGCTTCCACACCTGGGGTGACGGCGGTCTGCAGGAAGGCTGGATCACCTTCGGGGAAGATCATACCATCGTCACCAACAGCCTGGGTGAGCATAGAACCTATTGGTTCGATGAGAACAAATGTTGCGTTCGTGAGACGGACCACTACGGCAACAGCCGTCACACGGAATATACCGATGAGCTGGAGATCTACCGCACCACCGATGAGCTCGGCAGCGTCACGGGTTATAGCTATGACGAAAAAGGCCGGCTAAAAGAAAAGATCTTCCCCGATAATACCAGCGTTCAATATTTTTACAACGACAACGACCAGCTGAAGCTAAAGATCTATCCGGACGGGACCAGCGACAGCTACGGCTATGACGCCGAGAGAAGACTTCGTTTCGAGAACCATCCCAACGGCCAGACAACCAGCTACGAATTCAACGAAAAAGGCCAGCTGTCCGCTATCCTCTTCAATGGCAAAGAAAAGACCTCGCTCGACTACGACGATGACGAGAATCTCGTTCGTATGTATTGGGACAGCGGCGCCTCATCAGCCGGCGTCCTGGCCACCGTGCCAGCCGGCGCCGCCGCTCGCTCTTCCCTGCAATGGGTCTACGACCCCTTTGGCCGCTGCACCCAGGCCATATCGGCACAAGGGGAGATACGGCATTATTCCTACGACGCCATGGGGCGGCTGACGCATATGCATCTCCCGGATGGCAACGCCATCCATCTGAAATACGACGCCTACACCGCCGTCACGGCGTGGGCGGACGGGAACCATCACGCCGAATTCGAATACACACCGCTCGGCAGTCTCAGCCTTCGAAGACAAAACGGTACGGAGCAGCAATATCTCTATGATAAGACGGAAAGGCTAAAAGCCGTTGTCAACGAATCGGGACAACACTATCGCTTCGAATACAACCACCGGGGCGAGATCATTGCCGAAACGGGATTCGACGGCATCAAACGGCAATACAACCGCGACGCCGCAGGCAGGGTGATCCGCACCGACCGGCCCGGCAACCGCCATACCAAATATGAATATGACGCGGGTGGCCGGCTGATCCACACCGAATACCACGATGGCAGCTGGGAACACTTTCGGTACGACCGATCCGGCTGGATCGCGGAAGCCGCCAATGAGCACACGACCATACGATTCCGCCGCGACGCATTGGGTATGGTCACGGAAGAATGGATGGACGACTATTGTATCAAAAGCCGCTACGATAAGAACACCCGCCGCATGGCCATCGAAAGCTCGCTGGGCGCGGCCATCGGTATCCGGCGCAATGCTGTCGGCGAAGTGATCAGCCTCGATGCCGGGTATGCGGCGGGCGCCCGCTGGCACTGCGATCTCCAATACAATCCTTCCGGTCTCGAGACGGCCCGCCATCTGCCCGGAGGCATCAGCATGACGCGGAGCTACGATCCCGGCGGCCGGCCCGGGGAACAAAAGGTAACCCGCAACAACGTAGTGCTGAGCTGGAAGAAATATACCTGGGATACCCGCGACCGGCTCACCCATGTCGCCGACGCGCTGACCCGCAGCCAGACTACCTTCCGTCAGGATGCCTGGGATAACCTCGTATTTGCCCAGTATGCCGACACGGCCATGGTCCGGGCGATGGATGAAACGGGTAATATCTACGAGACACGCGAAAAAAACGACCGGACCTTTGACCCGGCAGGCGCGCTTCTCACCAGTCGCTCGCATAAATATACCTATGATGAAGAAGGCAACCGCACCGGCAAAACAGATCTGGCGACAGGCAAACGATGGTCCTATCAATGGCTGGCGAACGGCATGCTGGGACAGGTCACCCGTCCTGATGGGAAAACCGTTTGTTTTAAATACGACGCCCTTCGCCGCCGGATCGAAAAATCATTCGATGGAACGGTTACCCGTTATCTTTGGGACGGCAATACCATCCTCCACGAATGGCGCTATCGCGAGGATCAGCGTCCGCAAACCATCGTCACGGAAGCAGGAGAGCTGCAGCACACGGCACCCGAACCGACGGCGGGCATGACCACCTGGGTCTACGACGCGGATGGCTTCGCACCCGCCGCCAGGCTGGACGAAGACCACGCCCAAAGCATCGTCTGTGACTATCTCGGCACACCGCAAGTCCTATACGATGAGCAGGGTAAAATATCCTGGGAAGGAGTCTTGGATATTTATGGAAGAGTGCGAACTTTAACCGGTAAACGGGATGCCGTACCCTTCCGCTACCAAGGGCAATATGAAGATGTCGAGACGGGGTTGTATTATAACCGGTTCCGGTACTACAGTCCCGAAGAAGGCGCCTATATCAGCCAGGACCCCATCAGGCTTAAAGGAGGGACCAGACCTTATAGCTATGTCTCGGATCCCAATTACTGGATCGATGTTTTTGGGTTGGATGCGAACTTTGACGACGAGCTGGCGGAAAAAGCCAGATCGGTACATGATCTGAACAAATATGACGAGCGGAGGTTCAATAACCAGACCGTGACGATCGCGCAAGGCGAAGTACCCAATCCGGATGGAACGACTTCAACGCAGCTATTTGCTGCGGGAAACGGTGCGACGCTCAGTGCGCCACAACAGAAAAAGCTGGCGGAATTGGGCGTGCCGGAAGACAATATCTTCAGCGGCAAAGCCTATAAAGCGTTCGATGAAGACCATACCACGGAAAGACTGCTCAACCATGCGGAACGGGTCATCATCCGAAATGCGCCTGAGGGAACGAAATTCACCAAGTGGGGTATCTCCTGGGCAGGGAGCCAGAGCAATTGCTCCTGCAAGCATTGCAAGCCACATGTGGAATGCGCATCCAAGTAATTTTATAGCATATGGAAGTCACTTTTCTTACACACAACACGTATTTTTTAAAAAAGATGAAAGGCCTGTCTTTCGGCCGGTGGCTTTTTTTTGCTGTTTGGATCACCGAATATTTGTATAAGCAATATGGAGAAAAGCTAAGACCAGTATTCCTGGAGGAAGAAGACCTTGATCTTGGGGAGGTGCTCGCCTTTCTCTGGGATGCCGTGGAGAAGGCCAATGCGAGCGGAAACTCCCTGTCGCTAAATGCTCCATTGGCGCTGGATGAGGAGCAGATGGGGGACTATCTGGAGGGGCTTGGGAATGACGAGATCTATAACGATCTTGACCAAACGGAGACCCAGGACATGGGACAGGCCGTCCTGATCAGCGCCTTTTATAATTCACTGACATTTATACGAGACCGGGAGATCAGGCTGGTTGCCGCTGCCGCCTTCTTTCCCATGGATATCATCGATTGTATCCTGACCAACGATCTGGGCTTACCTCCTAAAGAGCGGACGATGGAGCATCCGATGTATCAGGCCGAGCTGGCCATCCAGGACAAGATGATCGACTATCTGCAATCGGGAAAGGAGGTGGGGGAAGCGCAAAAGGATTTGTTCCGGACGGTATAGACATGCTAAATCAATAACACTGTCGAGGAAGCGCATCGTCTCATGATTTTTGAAGGACTTTTACTCCTCATTTTTATCAGAACAGCTCAGGAAATTTTTGTAAATTCGTATGGGTGAAACAGTCGAAATATTATATTGACATTGAGATAGATAGGCTTACCAACAGCATCGTAAATACCATTTCCGGCGACAGCTTTCAGACGGAGGTTTTGCCCATTACAAAGGAAGATCTAAAAGGCATTACGAAGAAAGCGGGCTGGAAATTCAACTGGAAGGCAGAAGCCAAATTCGATGATAGGCAGGTGTACAAATTGACCATTGAAGGGAATCGAAACATCGTGCAAGGGCTGCTTAGTTTGACGGACATGCATGATCATATCTTTCTCTGGTTGATTGAAAACGCCCCTTTCAACTTTGGAAAGCCCAAACTCTATGAAGGCGTGGCCGGTAATTTGGTTGCCTTTGCCTGCAAAGCGTCCTTTGATAAAGGTTACGAAGGGAGTATCTCTTTCACGTCGAAGACGAAACTGATCGCCCACTATGAAAAGACACTCGGAGCTGTACATGTCGGAAATCACCGAATGATAATGTATCCGAATGCCGCTTTAAAATTGATCAACCAATATTTTAAATCCAAATAAGCATGGGATACATAAAGGAGCCAAAAGGAGTTGATTTCGTCGTGGAGCCCATTCCCCTGACACCGGAGGATCGGCAGATGATCAGCAATGCCATTGCGCTATATAAAGCTACCGGCAAAATAACCCGGGCGCCGCGACCGAAGAGAAAAGCTCGCCGTTCAGTCAAAAAGGCGAAGAAATAGGCCATTTAGATACCGCTAATATGGCGACATCTCCGAAAAAGAGCAAACCCACCAATAGAAAGGCAGCTGCCGGGTCGACCCGAAAGGCGGCGTCGAAGAGCTCCGCCCGGAAAACGGGCAGCAGCATAGCAGCCGCGAAGAAGAAGCGAGCGACCACTAAGGGTCCCGCCAGCCCCCGCGAAAAGCTGAAAGCCGTGCGGCCCTCGGGCAGCAAGGACGACTCCTTTTTCGACCTGGTGCACGAAGTGGCGCGACAGATCCCCCGGGGGCGCGTGACCTCCTATGGCGCCATCGGGGCGGCGCTGGGAACGCGTTCGTCGGCGAGGATGGTGGGGTGGGCGATGATGGCCGTGCCCTATGCCGAAAAGCCGGTGCCCGCGCATCGGGTGGTAAACAGGGTAGGGCTGCTCACCGGCCGGCATCATTACCATCCCCCCGAAAAAATGCAGGAGCTGCTGGAAAAAGAAGGCGTCGTCGTCAGGGACAACAAGGTCGTAGAGTTCGTCAAACTCTTTTGGGACCCGTCAAAGGAACTTTGAGCCGTGGGGCGGCAGATGCGACGACCGCGACATGGCGGCCGGAGCCTGGCTTCAATAATACGGGCTGATCATCACATACACCACGACACCGGTAACAGCGACATATAACCAAAGGGGCCAGGTGATCCTTGCCAGCCGGCGATGTTTGTCGAATTTCTCCTGATAGGCGCGCTGCAATGTGAACAGCACGAACGGAATGATCACGGCGCTCAGGGTGATATGCGAGGTCAGGATGACGTAATACACATAGCGCAGGGCCCCGGCCTGCGTCTTCTCCGCATCGCTCAATAATCCATCGTGATTGAGATCGCCATACCGCGTCGAAGGATTGGAGGCATGATAGATCACATAGGAGACAAGGAAGATCGCGCTGAGGACGACGGCCGTCCAGTTAGCCCGTTTGTGGGCGCGCACCTGGCCATGCCGGATAAAATACAGGCTGGCCAGCAGCAGGATCGCCGTACTGGAGTTGAGGATCGCATGGAAAAGCGGGAGAGTGCGGGTATTGAAGCCAAAGTCCAGCTTCGCCTGGGGAACCAGGATCAGGAACGCCACCGCAGCGGGGATGGCAATCGAGACGATGATGATCGCCTTGGTAAAATTTTTCTGTTGGATCGGATTTGCGGATATGTTCTCGCTCATATGTATGCTTTTAGGCTTGGGTTTTAGGCTTGCCGATCGGGGCTTAGGGGGGTCTGCTTTGATTTTTTTCTGCTGAAATAGACGACGCCAAAGGCGGTGCCTAGTAAAATAACAGCAATGGGAATAGCCAGGGGCCTGAGTTCGTCAAAGGCCGTGGATCGCCGTTTCTTGTCTTTCTCCAGCATGATATACACGATATCATCCGCCAGCCGGGCTATCGCCGTGGTATCGGTTCCATGGTAATAACCGCGGATGACGCGATCTTTATCCAGCAAGGCGATATAATCCGTGTGCACGAAGTTAGAATCGACGCTGACGCTATCCTGGAGCCCGAGCTTCAATTCATTGAGGGCAAAATCATAGATCGTTTTTTTGGGGCCTGTGAGCATCCACCAGACGCCGGAGTTCACGCCATAATGATCGGCGTACTTCTTGAGCACGGACGCGGAATCATGGGCCGGGTCCACGGTGAGCGAAAGGAACTGGACAAAGGTCGTGTCGATCCCCCGGGTGTCATCCCGGAGCTTGAGCGCATCCTGCAGGTGACGCATGTTGCGCGTCAGGGTCGGGCAGATGCTGCCGCAATGGGTAAAGAAGAAATCGATGATCGCCACGCGGCCGCGCAGCGAGTCGAGCGAGACGGTGTCGCCAAGCTGGTTGACCAGGGTGACATTGGCCACCTTATGCCAGATCGTATCGTCTATTTCCTTGCCATCCTTGATCCGGGTGGCGATACTGTCGTAGAAATAGCGTCTCGGCATCGGCACGCTGTATTGCCTGGCAATCCCGTAGAACACCAGGGGAATCGCCACCGCGATACAGATCGCCAACAATGCTTTCTTATTCATGGTGCAAAATTAACGAACCCCCGCCTATCGGCGAGGGTTCAGAACGAATTTAACGCGGCAAATCGCGATAAATCTTATTGCTTTTCGCCGGGCTTCTGTGCGGGCGGGGCTTCTTCGCCGCCTGCCGGAGCCACTTTGGTGTTGTTTTGCTCTACATGATATGGATCATAGCGATTCCGCAGTTCGCGGAAGGAGTTACCGTCCGTGAGGAACGCGATGATGAACCAGATGAACAGACAAGCCGGAAAGACGAGTGTCATGATCATATTCTTGATCTCATGCCGCAGGTGCATGAACTCGGCGATGATATAGAAGGCCTTGGCGCAGGTCAGGATCAGGTATATGCCGTTGAGCACATACTTATTCGGAAAACCCGTCTTCAGATGGATAGTTGCCAGGAGCAGCTCGACCATCGTGATCCCGAGCAGGATCCAGAAGGTCCGCCAGATGGGTTTCGTGTCGAACGATGCGTGGGCGCCGTGTGCGGAGTCGTGTGTCGTTGCTTGATCAGACATATAAATAAGCTTAAATGGATTAGAGTAAATAGAAACAGGTGAACACGAATACCCATACCAGGTCGACGAAGTGCCAGTACAGACCGGCCTTTTCGATCATCAGGTAATGTCCTCTCTTCTCGAAATCGCCGCGCAGGTTCTTGATCAGCATGATCACATTGATGATCACACCGGAGAATACGTGGAAACCATGGAAACCGGTGATCGTAAAGAAGAAGTTGGAAAAATTGGTAGAAGCTTTAGACCCGTTGACATTGGGGAAAGGGTTGCGGCCCCACCAGGCGCCTTCGCCATGCAGGTGTGTCCATTCCCAGGCCTGGCAGCTCAGGAACATCAGGCCGCCGATGATGGTCAGGATCATGTAGAAGGTCACTTTTTTGCGGTCACCGCTGTGTCCCGCGGCAACGGCCAGCACCATCGTCACCGAGCTCATGATGAGGATGAAGGTCATCAGGCTCACGAATACCAGGGGAAGGTGTGTTTCACCCATCAGCGGGAAGGAACGGAAGACTTCATTAGGGTCGGGCCAGCTATTGCTGGACATGCGGATCGTACCGTAGGAGATCAGAAAAGCGCCGAAAGTGAAGGCATCGCTCATCAAAAAATACCACATCATCAATTTACCATATTCCACATTGAAGGGGCTTTTTCCCCCGCTCCACCATTTCGTCCCTGCCGGTATTGCTTGTGCCATATTACTGGTTTGTTAGTTTCGCAAATTTATTGAACAATAATATTGAATATCAATTGATCGCCATAAAGAAAATAAACAAATAGATCCACAACAGGTCCACGAAATGCCAGTATGTACTGATCAATTCCACCGGAACGCTGTTATAGGTCCTCGTCCGCGCCGCGAAAGCCTTCCCCACGATGATCACCAGCGCCACTATCCCACCCAGCACGTGGGCGGCATGCAGGCCGGCAATGATATATAAGAACTGCCCGCCCCCGGAACCGTGTAAGGTGATGCCGGTCTCCCAGATCTGCCGAAAGCCGACCCACTGCAGGAGGATAAACAGGATGCCCAGCACCGCCGTCAGCGTCAGCATATTCCGATAGCGAAGCATCTCCCTGTCCTTGAATGCCTTCAGCGAAAGCTGGACCGTGAGGCTGCTCGCCAGGATCACCGCCGTCGAATACCAGAACGCTCTGGGTATCGCGAAGGTCGTCCACCCCGGTTGATCCCTTTTGACCACGTATGCGCTGGTCAAACCGGCAAACATCATAATGATGCTTCCCAGGGCCACCCATAACGTGAATTTATGGGGATGTATTTTCTTTCTTTGTTCGTTCACAATTTCCATAATTATCATCGAGCCGTCGCGGGACGGCATTCACACGTGTACACTTATGCTTTATTTGCCAGCAGCGACAACAACACCACCGGCAGGTATATATAACTTCCAAACATCACCCGCCTTGCCGCCTTTACCGTCATCTCGCGGTATAACCGCACACACTGGGCTACCATGGCCAGGTTGGCGACGAGCACGATCACCAGGGAGATCAGGCCGCTGATCCCGGTGAAATACGGCAGCACGCCTACGGGTATCAGCAACAACGAATAGATAATGGCTTGTATCGCCGAATATTTCGTTGGCCCCTGGTTCGACGGCAGCAGCCGGAAACCGGCGGCCGCATAGTCCTTATGGGCGATCCAGGCAATCGCCCAGAAATGGGGGAATTGCCAGAAGAACTGGATCGCAAACAGGACCCAGCCGCCTATGGAAAGATCGTCGTTGCCTGCCGCCCAGCCGATGAGACAGGGCAGGCTTCCGGGGATGGCGCCCACCAGCACGGAGATGGAGCTGACCTTCTTCAGCGGGGTGTATATAAAGGCATATACAAAGAGGCTGAAGGCTGCCAGAGCCGCCGTGAGGAAGTTGAAATGCCCGAGGATGAGCACCCCGGCCACTCCCGCCACCACGGCGAAGGTCCAGGCTTCCTGGGTACTCATACGGCCGGAAGCTACCGGCCGGTTAGCCGTTCGTTTCATGAGGGCGTCGGTATCTTTTTCCACGATCTGGTTGATCGTATTGGCGCTGCCGGTGACCAGCATGCCGCCGAGGAAAAAGAGGATGATCGCCACCCAGTCGAATTCTTTGACTTTCGGCGCCAGCAAATAGCTGATCAAGGCGGAGAATACGACCATGAAGCTCAGGTTGAACTTGATCAGCAGTTTATAATCCTGCAATTTGCCGGCAAATTTTAAAGAACTAGGTTGCTTCATTAGTGCGCGCTTTCATTGGCGCCCAGCGGCTCCGTCTGCGGGATGAAATCCCTGCCATCTTTGGCGTAATCGTACGGCCAACGATGTACTTCCGGGATCTCGCCGGGCCAGTTGCCGTGTCCGGGTCTGATCGGCGCCGTCCATTCCAGGGTCGTTGAACCCCAGGGATTCCTGGTCATCACCCTTCTACCTTTGAAGATGGAATAGAAGAAGTTGAAGACGAACAGGAGCTGTACGGCGAAGGTGATCATCGCGACGGTGGAAATAAACCGGTTGAGATCGCCAAATTGGTTGAACGAGATCCAGTTGCTATAATCCATATAACGGCGGGGCAACCCGGCCAGCCCTTCATAGTGCATGGGCCAGAAGATCAGGTAAGCGCCCACCAGGGTCACCCAGAAATGGATATAGCCAAGGGTGCTGTTCATATACCGGCCATACATTTTCGGGAACCAGTGATAAATACCGGCGAACATGCCCAGGATACCCGACACGCCCATAACGATATGGAAGTGGGCGATCACAAACATGGTATCATGGAGCTGGATGTCCAGCGTCGAGTTACCGAGGAAGATACCGGTGAGACCGCCGGAGATGAAGGTGCTTACAAAGCCGATAGCGAAGAGCATCGCCGGCGTAAACCGGATATTGCCGCGCCAGAGCGTCGTCAGCCAGTTGAATACCTTGATGGCGCTCGGAACGGCGATCAGCAGGGTGAGCAACACGAATACCGAACCCAGGAAGGGGTTCAGACCCGTGACGAACATGTGGTGCGCCCAAACCAGGAAGGCCAGGATCGTGATCGCAAACAGGGAGCCAACCATGGCCATATAGCCGAAGATTGGTTTACGGGAGTTGACCGCCATTACTTCCGACACCAGACCCATGGCGGGCAGGATAATGATATATACTTCGGGGTGACCGAGGAACCAGAACAAGTGCTGGTAAAGGATGGCGCTTCCGCCTTCGTTCGGCAGGGCTTTACCGGTCTCGGACAAGAAAATGTCGGAGAGATAGAAGCTGGTGCCGCCGTGACGGTCGAACAGCAGGAGTATAAAGCCGGACAGGAGAACGGGGAAGGACAACACACCCAATATAGCAGTGAACAGGATGGCCCAGATCGTCAGCGGCAGCCGCGTCATGCTCATCCCTTTCGTCCGCATGTTCAATATAGTAGAAATATAATTCAGGCCGCCCAGCAGGGAAGAGACGACGAACAAGGCCATGGCGATGAGCCAGTAGTCCATACCCGCCTTCGACCCTTCGTTGGCGTCGCCCAGCGCGCTCAGGGGCGCATAAGAGGTCCAGCCGCCGCTGGCAGGTCCGGTCCCGATGAAGAGGCTGCACATCATCACCACACTGGCGGCGAAGAAGAACCAGTAAGACAGCATATTGAGCATCGGCGATGCCATGTCGCGGGCGCCGATCTGCAGGGGGATGAGGAAGTTCGCGAAGGTTCCGCTAAGACCGCCCGTCAATACGAAGAATACCAGGATGGTACCATGCATCGTCACGAGGGCGTAGTAGAATTCGGGTTGGATCTGACCGCCTTTGGCCCACTTGCTGCCCAGGATGTCTTCCAGGAACTGGAAGTGAGCATCGGGGTAACCCAGCTGCAGGCGGAAGAGTACGGACATCAGGCCTCCTATGATCGCCCAGATCATCCCCGTGATCAGGAACTGCTTACAGATCATCTTGTGATCCTGGCTGAACACGTACTTGGTGATGAAGGACTGGTGATGTTCGCCGTGCTCGTCGTGATGCACGTCGTGTGAAGTTGCCACTTCAGGATGCCCGTGTAATGTTGCTTCGTTGCTCATGGAAAAAAATTATTTAATTATAGCAGCAGTGGTCTTGGTAGAATCGGCAGGCGCTGCGCTTGCAGGGGCAGCAGGCGCTTTATCCTGCATAACTGCGGCGTAGTTCGGTTTCTGTTTTGCCAGCCAGAGTTTATACTCGTCTTCCGTCACGACTTTGACAATGCCGCGCATGGTGTAATGACCACGGCCGCACATCTGATCGCAGGAGATCTCATATTCGAAATCGGGGTTGCCCAGCTTTTTCTTCATTTCCTCGGTGGTGAATTTGGGCGTGAACCACAGCGTCGTCGGTGTGCCGGGTACGGCATCCATCTTTTGACGGAAGTAGACCAGACCGACGTCATGGATCACATCGCGGGAGAAGATGATCAGCTTGACGGGCTTGTCCTTGATGCAATACATCTCGTTGCTCACGACGATATCGTCGTGGGTAGCGGCGTCGTCCCAGATAAGACCCAGCTGGTTGTTGTCCTTGTCGCTGATATTCTGATAGTATTTTTTGCCAAAGACCTGGTCTTTACCGGGGTAGCGGAAGATCCAGCCGAACTGTTTGCCGGTGATCTCCACCTGCAGGGCGTCCTGCGGAGCCTCGCCGGTGATGCGGAACCAGTAGAACAGGCCGAAACCTACGAGCACCGTCAGGGCGATCGCGGGCACGACTGTCCAAACGACTTCCAGCCGGTTATCATGGGGATAATAATGCGCGGTCCGTTTTTCGGAGTACTGGTATTTATAGGCAAACCAGAACAGCAGGATCTGGGTGATGACGAATACCACGCCGGTGATGGCGATGGTGATGTACAGCATCCTGTCGATCTCTTCCCCATGTTTACTGGCGGATTCGCCCAGGATCTTTCCCCTATAGAGCTCATTGCACCAGTAGACGCCGATGAGACCCAGGACCAGGAAAACGATCATCAGGAAGCCGTTGATGCGGTTATGCTGCTCAAAATTTTTCTTTTCTCCCTTCAATACCCCCACATACTCACTTGCCTTGGCAATCTGGAAGGTGATGAGAAAACCTAACAACAGGATCAGTAGCAGAAAAAAAGTTGACATGATAGTTAAAAAGATTTTAAGTATGATGGATAATACTTTCTTTCAGGAAAGGATGATTTTTGGCCAGCGTCGGGAACTTGGCGAACACCCTTGCCGTCTGCCACATGATCAGCCCTACAAAGCCCAGCGCGATTCCGAAATCAAAGAGGTTCATCGGTACATGGTCGGGAGAGATATGTTGGCCCGGAAACACCATCTGATAGAAATCCAACCAGTGTCCAAAGATCAAAAGTACGGACATAAACGTTACCGTGCCCCAGTTCCGTTTTGAACCCCGCTTCATAAAGATCAGCAGCGGGCACACAAAGTTGATTATCAGGTTTAAATAGAAGATGCCTGCGTAAGCACCACCATTAGCCGTATCGAACCGGGGTTTGAAATATACCGTCTCTTCGGAGATGTTCGCGTACCAGATCAGCATAAACTGGTCGAACCAGAGATAGGTCCAGAAGATAGAGAAGGCGAACATGAACTTACCCAGGTCATGGAGGTGCTCCTCATTGACGTATTCCAGGTAGCCCTGGTTTTTGAAGTAGATCACGAAGATGGTGATCAGCGCCACGCCGGAGACGAAGGTGCTGGCGAATGTGTACCAGCTGTACATCGTGGAGAACCAGTGTGCGTTGATGCTCATCAGCCACAGCCAGGGTGTCACGGAAGCGACGGTGAGCGCGAACCATACGATGTAGAGCGCCGCCCATACCGTGTTCTTGAAGATATATTTCTTGCCTTCTTCGATGCTCAGGGGCGTGTTGTCGATGCTGCGGGAAAGCTGGCGCATCTTATAGCCCAGCAAGATCCACAAACCGATGGTGAGTGTCGTCCAGACGGTAAAGAAACACTGGCTAAGGAAGACGCTTTTCCCTTTGAGCGCTTCATCATGCGCCACCAGGTCTCTGTCCAGCCATTCGTAGATGGCGGTATGCCCGCCGAATACCAGGCACATCAGGATCACAAAGGTGATGACGCCTATGGGGATCACAGAAGCGGAGATGGCTTCGGTGACGCGGCGGAAGGTCAGGACGAACCCGCCCATGGCCAGCGTGACCGCGGTAAAGAAGAACATGGCCGCATTGGTGATCAGCAGGAAGTATACACTGTTCTGCAGGAGGGCTGCCCAGAAACGGGTGCCCTGGTCATGACCGCCGTAGAGGATGAATCCAACGATCAGGGAGATCACGCCCACCGTCATCAGTCCCAGGGACCATTGCTTATATCGGCCAGGTATTACGAAATGTTCTTTAATGGATGACATTCAACAATGATTTAAAGAATTACTATTTTTTTGCGGCTGTGGAATCGGCTGGGGCGGCGGCTGCGGAAGAACCACTGCTGCTGCTTTTCCCTGCAGACTGCTTGGATTTTATATAGGCGATCACCATCCAGCGTTGTTTCGTATTCAGCTGGGAGGCATACGAACCCATCTTGTTCTTGCCGTAGGTTACAGAGTAGAACATCTGTCCTTCCGGCATGTTCTCATACTGGGCCTTGCCGACGAACTGTGCGGGAGCCGCCGGGAAAGGGCCGTCACCGCCTTTGTAGAGCGGGCCGTTCCCGTCCAGCTTGGCGCCGTGGCAGATACCGCAGTTCACCAGGTAGAGGCGCTCGGCTTCCACCGTGTCTATGGAGGTGAGCGGGTTCCTGACGTCCCTGGAAGCGTGAATCCCCAGGCTGGTCCTTGACGAGCAGGAAGGGGAGGAGCTCACCACGCTTCATGGTGCCGGGCACCGGGGTATTGCTAAAGTGGATGCCTTGCGCCAGCAGTGCCGCTTTTTGTTCTTCGGTCATGGCATAGGTCTCATAGGCCCTGCTATAGCCCATATCCGGCATATACACTCTTCCGGGGTTGCGTTGAACATCGCTGCAACCCGTGAAGATGGCGGTCATCCCGACGACTATAAATAATAAGATGGCTATTTTTTTCATACTAGTGCAGTTCCTTTGTGTTCAAATGGGGTTTTATCGGTATCGTAACGGCCCATCCACCAGCCGGCTTCGGCCACCTGGGTATTGATGCCGGTTGCACCTACGCTGTTCAAAAATGCCTTTATCTCTTCTTCGTTGCTCTTCTCCGTGCATTCGATGACCATCGTGAACTGGTCGTCCGTGGAGCGCAGGTTGAAATGATGTTTCCGTACAAAGGGCGCCAGCTGACAAAGCCAGCAGAAGGTGAGCACCATGCCTACGGCGGAGAACAGTACCGTCAGCTCGAAGGTGATGGGTATCCAGGCGGGAAGGTCGAAATGCGATTTACCGCCGATATTGACGGGCCAGTCGCTGTTAAAGACCCAGCCGATGCCGGTGAGGGCTGTAGTAGTGCCCGTGATCCCGTAGATAAAGCCGGCCGTGTGCAGGCTGGTGTCCCGGAGACCCAGGGCGTGGTCCATGCCATGGATGGGCATGGGTGTATAGACATCGTGGATCTTGTATCCAGCCGTACGGACTTTTTTGATCGCAGGAAACAGCACTTCCTCGTCCGTAAAAATGCCAACTACAAATTTTTTAACTGCCATACTATTTAGCTTTTAGCTCTTATTATATTAATGCGCGTGCGCGTATTCGTGCGCGAATTCGTCGATCCCTTCTTTCTCGATATGGTCGATCTTCTCCCTTTCTTTATAGATACCGCCGGATTTCTTCAGGATATGCTTGATCTCGGCGATGGCGATCACCGGGGCGAATTTCGAGAAGAGGAAGTAGCAGGTAAAGAACAACCCGAAGGTCCCGATGTAGAAGCCGACTTCCCAGATGGACGGGGCATAATACGTGGCCCAGCTGCTGGGGAGATAATCGCGGTAGATGGACGTTACGATGATCACGAAACGCTCGAACCACATCCCCACGTTCACCAGGACGGACATGAAGAAGGTCACGGTGAGGTTGCGGCGCATCTTCCGGAACCAGAAGATCTGGGGCGAAAGCACGTTACAACCCATCATGATATAATAAGCCCAGCCATAGGGGCTGAAGATATTGACGCGGTTTTGCGCGAAGGCCCAGGATTCGAATTTGTTCTGACCGTACCAGGAGATAAACAGCTCGGTGAGATAGGCGACGCCCACGATCGACCCGGTGAGGACGATGATCTTGTTCATGACGTCGATGTGCTCGAACGTGATGTATTCCTGCAGGCCCAGCACCTTCCGGCTGACCACCAGCAGGGTCTGCACCATGGCGAAACCCGAGAACACGGCACCGGCGACGAAGTAGGGGGGGAAGATGGTGGTATGCCAGCCCGGGATAACGGAGGTGGCGAAGTCGAAAGACACGATCGTGTGTACCGAAAGCACCAGCGGCGTACTCAAACCGGCCAGCACCAGGGCCAGCGCCTCATGCCGTTGCCAGTGTTTGGTAGAACCCGTCCAGCCAAAGGCGGCGACGCCGTAGAAGAACTTCCTCCATTTGAGTTTGGCGCGGTCGCGGACCGTCGCCATGTCGGGGATCAAACCGGTGTACCAGAAGAGCAGCGAGACGGTAAAGTAGGTCGAGATGGCGAACACGTCCCAAAGCAGCGGGGAGTTGAAGTTCGGCCACAGCGGACCACGGGTGTTGGGGTAGGGCATGATGAAGAAGCACAACCATACACGGCCCATGTGCCATATCGGGAACTGACCTGCGCACATAACGGCGAAGATGGTCATGGCCTCGGCGGCCCTGTTCACCCCTGTACGCCAGCCCTGACGGAAAAGCAGCAGGATCGCGGAGATCAGGGTTCCGGCGTGACCGATACCGACCCACCAGACGAAGTTGGTGATATCCCAGCCCCAACCGATGGTCCGGTGCAGGTTCCACTGACCGACGCCGTAGATCACCTGTTCCGTGACGGACCAGATGCCGAAGCAAAGACAGGCTACGCTGATCAAAAAACCCGTCCACCAGAGTTTGGAGGGAGCGGCTTCGATGGGGCGTACAATATCTTCGGTGACCTGGTGATAATCTTTCCGGCCTTCTACAAGCGGGGCTCTTGTTTGTGATTCGTACTGTAATGGTGCTGCCATAAATACTATGTTGAGCTTTTTGCTATTTCTTTTTACAATGTCTGTCTTCGCGCATGGGCAGGGCCCCGGTGGCTAGGACTTTTTTTCAGTGGTAGCCTCTTCCGCCGCGTCCGCAAAAGCGACTTCGGAGTGGCGAACCTTGGCCAGGTACGTGATATTCGGGAGGGTGTGGACCTCTTCGATGACACGGAACACGCGAAGGGCTTCTTCCTTCCGGATGGTGCTGATCTTGCTGTTCTTATCGTTAGCGTTACCGAATACGATGGCTTCCGTGGGACAAGCCTGCTGGCAGGCAGTCTGTACGTCGACCATATCTTCCAGGGTACGGTTCTCTTTCTTCGCCTTGAGCTTGCCATCCTGCAGACGCTGAACACAGAAGCTGCATTTTTCCATCACACCGCGGCTGCGGACGACGACATCCGGGTTCAGGACCATGCGGGTCAGGTCGTCGTTCATCTGGAAGACCACAGGGTCGAGGGCGCCCACGATCTTCTGATCCTGGTTGTTGGGGAAGCTGTCGGCGCCGGTGTAATCGGCCCAGTTGAAACGTCTTACTTTATACGGGCAGTTGTTGGCGCAGTAGCGGGTGCCGATACAACGGTTGTAAGCCATCTGGTTCAACCCTTCCTGGCTGTGGTTGGTCGCGTTTACCGGGCAAACGTTCTCGCAGGGGGCATTGTCGCAATGCTGACACAGCATGGGCTGGAATACTACCTGCACGTCTTCCGGGTTGTCCAGGTTGTGTGTCGGCGTGGAATAGTAACGGTCGATGCGGAGCCAGTGCATGTCGTGGAAGCGGAGCATCTCATGCTTGCCGACCACGGGGACGTTATTTTCAGCGTGACAGGCAACGACGCAGGCGGCGCAGCCGATACAGGAGTTGAGGTCGATGGACATGCCCCATTTGATACCGGGCTTGTCGTACATCGGGTACAGCGTACCGTCCTTATCGAAGTTCTCGACACCGCCAAAGGGCTTGAGCTCTTCGTTGCGTTCGTCGAAAACGGTGCTGGGGTTGGCTTTGAACTTATCGAGGGTCAGCTCTTTCACGACTTCGGTACGGCCTTCCGTGGTACCATGGGTCTGCATCTGGGCCAGCTCGAACGTCTTGCCGGTATTGGTGAAGTCGGCGCCGGTGGCAAACCAGTCGACCGTAGTCCCATTGTATTTCAGCAGGGGGAAGGCATTGAAACCGGCGCCAGCGGCGGCACGACCGATATTCGCGGCAGTCTGGTCGGCATTGGCGCTTTGATGGCCATAGCCTACGGCGATCCCGATGACTTCGTTATGGGTGCCGGGGATCACGATGGCCGGAACTTCCATCTCCTTACCGCCGATGGTCAGCTTGATGAGCTGTTTCTTCATGAACACCTCATAATTATCGGCCTGACGGCGTTCGCTGAGATCGATATTGAACTTCTCACGGGCGACCTTGGGGGAGATGATGGCGTAGTTGTCCCAGGAGATCTTGGTCACGGGGTCGGGCAGCTCGAGCAGCCAGGGGTTGTTGGCCTGGGAGCCGATACCCATCCCTACCTTTTGGTAGAAGACCACTTCGAAGGGCCCGCCGCCTTTGATGGCGCTCAGGGCGCCGGCGGCATCGGCTACTTTCGAATTATTATAGGTGGCCGTGCCGGCGGCGGGAGCCGCAGGTTCGATGACGCCATCCTGCAGGGCCTTTTCGTAGGCTTCGATCCCGCCTAATTTTCCGGTCCAGTATTGTTTGAAATAAGCTTCGTAGGTCGTGTTGTTGCCGCTCCATTTGAGGAGGGACTCCTGGAAATGACGGGTCTTGAACAGCGGAGCGATCGTGGGCTGAAGGAACGCATAGTAACCGGGTTTCGCTTCGGTGTCACCCCAGCTTTCCAGGAAGTGGGGAGCGGGGAGAACATACTTCGTCAGTTCCGTGGTCTCGTCGAGACGCTCGTTGAACGAGATAGACGCCTTTACTTTTTTTAGCCCGGCTTTGAATTTCTCCGCATCATAATAATCATAAGCGGGGTTGACACCGCAGATCAGCAGGCCGCCTACCTTACCGTCGTTGAGATCGGCAACGAGGCCGTTCATGTCGCTGTCGATGCCCTGACGGACCAGGGTCGGAGTGGCCCAGTCGACCGTCGTGCCGCTGGCGCCGATGGCTTCGTTGATCGCGTTGACGATGATCTGGACGTTGGTATTGTTGCTGCCGGAGACCACAAGGGCTTTGCCTTTGTTGTCAGCCAGCTCTTTTGCGGCTTTTTTGATGCCGGCCTTGAGTTTTTCGGGCAGGGCGGGGGCGGTAACGGAGCCGCCGAGCTCGGCCAGCAGCGCCAGGGCGACGGCGCCAAGTTCGCTGGGCTTATGGGTATACCGTTCGTCGGCGTTGCTGCCCGTGAGCGAGAGCAGGCTTTCGAACTGGTAGTGTTTGCTCATGACCGGGTTCTTCTCGCTGACCTTCCGGTTGACAGCATATTGACGGGCGAAGTCCACCGGGGTCAGCCAGGTGCCGAGGAAGTCGGCATCGAGGCTCACGATGACGTCGGCCTTGTCGAAACGGTAGGACGGGATGGCCCGTTTGCCGTAAGCCGCTTCGGCGGCCAGCAGGATACCGCTGTACGAGTCGGCATCGTATTGTACGTGACGGCTGCTGGGATATTTGGCAAGGAATTCGGCGATGACCTGCTTGGTAGTAGGCGAGGTGATTGTTCCCGTAAGCAATACCAGCGGACCGCCTGCTGCAAAGAGCGCGTCGCTGACCATTTTATCGAAGGCTTCGAGTGTGCTTACTTCCTGGGCCTTGCCGTCTGCGATCTGTACAGGGAAACGCAACCGGGCCGTATCATACAGGTCGAGGACCGAAGCCTGGATCCGGGCGGAGGTGCCGCCTTTGGTCAGGGAGCTTTGGGTGTTGCCTTCCAGCTTGATCGGACGGCCGTCGCGGACCTTGGCTACCAGGGGAACGACGTCACCGCCGATGGTGTAGGTCGTCGCATAGAAATCGGCTACGCCGGGGATCGTGTTCTCCGGTTTGTTGAGATAGGGTACTACGTGACGAACGGGCATTTCGCAACTGGCGGCCAAAGTGGCGGCGGCCGTGCTGAAGCCTAAATATTTAAGAAAATCCCTGCGGGGATGTTTAGCGTCGAGCAATCCTTTTCCATCCAGGCCTTCCAACGGTAAACTTTCGTTAAACTCGTCTTCCGTTGATTTCTGAAACGCTTCACTATTATTGCGCTCTCCGAAACTTTGCCAGTATTTTTTGTCGCTCATATCTTGAGTAGTTAAACTATTTATGCACTCCGCATGGGCGGAGGGGGTAGAAGAATTAATAATGACATTTCTGGCAGTCGGTACCGCCGATGTTCTCAACAGTTACGCTGTCCATCCTGCCCGTCCGCAGGTCTTTGTGGAAGCGTTCGTAGATGCTGTAGAACTTGTTGCCATTGTTCCCTGCACTGTCGGGGAAGTTGACCTTGGTAGTACGGTGACAGTTGATGCACCAGCCCATGCTCAGGGGAGCGAACTGTTTGACCTCGTTCATCTCCTGGATGGGGCCGTGACAGGTCTGGCACTGTACTTGACCGGCCTTGGTGTGTTGTGCGTGGCTGAAGAATACGTGGTCGGGGAGATTGTGGATCTTGATCCATTCTACCGGCTTGGCATTCGCGGTGTTATAGGTCGAAGTCTTGGGATCGTAACCGGTGTAGCTGTAGAGTTTCTGGATCTCGGCGGTGCCGTCTACTTCGGAACCGTCTTCACGATACAGTTTGGGACCATGGGAATAGTCGTTGATCGCGGCGTGACAGTTCATACAGACGTTGAGCGGCGGTACGGTAGCATGTTTGCTGTCCAGCGCGTTGCTGTGACAGTAGAGACAGCTGATCTGGTTGATGCCGGCGTGAACCTTATGCGAGTAAAAGATCG
>Ga0210396_10000858_pt1 | contig 35298 bp, 33 predicted proteins | sample IncBWH17OmetaG_FD_155466 | JGI IMG/M metagenome (GOLD analysis project Ga0210396, IMG submission 155466) | Forest soil microbial communities from Barre Woods Harvard Forest LTER site, Petersham, Massachusetts, United States - Inc-BW-H-17-O ...
AGCGAGCGCTACACCGAGAAACTGGCCACACCCGATACCAGCGTCGCGGACCTGGTTGGTGACATCGACCCGATCAAGGTCGCAGAGGGCCGCAGCCTTGGGGACCCCGAGACCATCGCCTACGGACTCATCCCGCGCGCGCACCGCGGCATCGTCGCGGTCAACGAACTGCCCGACCTCGCCGAGCGTATCCAGGTGTCGATGCTCAACGTCATGGAGGAGCGCGACATCCAGGTCCGCGGCTACACGCTGCGCCTGCCGCTGGACGTGCTGGTGGTCGCCAGCGCCAACCCCGAGGACTACACCAACCGTGGTCGTATCATCACCCCGCTCAAAGACCGGTTCGGCGCGGAGATCCGCACCCACTACCCGCTGGAGCTGGAGGCGGAGATGGGCGTCATCGCTCAGGAGGCGCACCTGAGCGCACAGGTGCCCGATTATCTGTTGCAGATACTGGCGCGGTTCGCCCGCTACCTGCGGGAGTCCAGTTCGGTCGATCAGCGGTCAGGGGTGTCCGCGCGGTTCGCGATCGCGGCGGCCGAGACCGTCGCGGCCTCCGCCCGGCACCGCGGCGCGGTGCTGGGGGAGACGGATCCGGTCGCGCGGGTCGTCGACCTCGGCACGGTGATCGACGTGCTGCGCGGGAAGCTGGAATTCGAGTCCGGTGAGGAAGGCCGCGAACAGGCGGTGCTCGAGCACCTCCTGCGCCGCGCGACCGCCGATACCGCGTCGCGGGTGCTCGGTGGCCTCGACGTCGGGTCGCTGGTGGCGGCCGTCGAGCGCGGTTCCGCGGTGACAACGGGGGAGCGGGTGTCGGCCAAGGATGTGTTGGCCGCCGTTCCCGGGTTGCCGGTTGTGGACAAGGTCGCAAGAAAGCTGCACGCGGAATCCGAGGGAGAACGGGCCGCCGCGCTGGAACTGGCGTTGGAGGCGCTCTACCTCGCGAAGCGAATCGACAAGGTGTCGGGGGAGGGCCAAACCGTTTATGGCTAAGCCTAATTCAAAGGGACACTCCTCACGTTACTCGGCGTACACCGGCGGGCCCGACCCGCTGGCTCCGCCGGTGGATCTGCGCGAGGCGCTGGAGCAGATCGGACAGGACGTCATGTCCGGCACCTCGCCACGCCGTGCGCTGTCCGAACTGCTGCGGCGCGGCACCCGAAACATGACCGGTGCTGACCGGTTGGCGGCGGAGGCGAACCGGCGCAGACGGGAGTTATTGCGCCGCAATAATTTAGACGGCACACTCCAGGAGATCAAGAAGCTGCTCGACGAGGCGGTGCTGGCCGAGCGCAAGGAACTGGCCCGCGCACTGGACGACGACGCCCGCTTCGGCGAACTGCAGCTGGATGCGCTCCCGGCGTCGCCCGCAAAGGCCGTTCAAGAGCTTTCCGACTACAACTGGCGCAGCTCGGAAGCCCGCCAAAAGTACGAGCAGATCAAGGATCTGCTCGGCCGTGAGATGCTCGACCAACGCTTTGCGGGCATGAAGCAGGCGCTGGAGGGCGCCACCGACGCGGACCGCCAGCGCGTCAACGAGATGCTCGACGACCTCAACAACCTGTTGGACAAGCACTCTCGCGGCGAGGACACTCAGCGGGACTTCGAAGAGTTCATGGACAAGCACGGCGAGTTCTTCCCGGAGAACCCGCGCAATGTCGAGGAGCTGCTGGACTCGCTGGCCAAGCGGGCCGCGGCCGCGCAACGCTTCCGCAACAGCCTGAGCCAGGAGCAACGAGACGAACTGGATGCCTTGGCGCAGCAGGCATTTGGATCTCCGGCACTGATGCAGGCGCTGAATCGGCTCGATGCCCATCTGCAGGCCGCGCGGCCGGGTGAAGACTGGACCGGGTCCGAGCAGTTCTCCGGCGATAACCCGTTCGGCATGGGCGAAGGCACCCAGGCGCTGGCCGATATCGCCGAGCTCGAGCAGCTGGCCGACCAGCTGTCGCAGAGTTACCCGGGCGCCACCATGGACGATGTGGATCTCGACGCGCTGGCACGCCAGCTCGGCGACCAGGCCGCCATCGATGCCCGGACACTTGCAGAATTGGAACGCGCACTGGTCAATCAGGGATTTTTGGATCGCGGTTCCGATGGCCAGTGGCGACTCTCCCCGAAGGCCATGCGCCGCCTCGGTGAGACGGCGTTACGCGACGTGGCCCAACAGCTTTCCGGCCACCACGGTGAGCGTGACCACCGGCGCGCAGGGGCCGCGGGCGAGCTCACCGGTGCCACTCGGCCGTGGCAGTTCGGGGACACCGAGCCGTGGCACATCTCCCGCACGTTGACCAATGCGGTGCTGCGGCAGGCCGGCACCGCGACACCAGGTGCTCCGAGCCCGTCCATTCACATCACCGTCGACGACGTCGAGGTGTCCGAGACCGAGACGCGCACCCAGGCTGCGGTCGCGCTGTTGGTGGATACCTCGTTTTCGATGGTGATGGAGAATCGCTGGCTGCCGATGAAGCAGACGGCATTGGCGCTCAATCACCTGGTGTGCACCCGGTTCCGGTCGGATGCCTTGCAGATCATCGCGTTTGGCCGCTACGCGCGCACGGTGACCGCCGCCGAGCTGACCGGTTTGGAAGGCGTCTACGAGCAGGGCACCAACCTGCATCACGCGCTCGCGCTGGCGGGGCGCCACTTGCGCCGGCACCCCAACGCGCAGCCCGTCGTGCTGGTGGTGACGGACGGTGAGCCGACCGCCCACCTCGAGGATGTGGACGGTGACGGCTCGGCTGTTTTCTTTGACTACCCGCCTCATCCCCGGACCATCGCCCACACCGTGCGCGGGTTTGACGACATGGCCAGGCTGGGTGCACAGGTGACGATCTTCCGGCTGGGTAGTGACCCCGGCCTGGCGCGGTTCATCGACCAGGTCGCGCGACGGGTCGAGGGACGCGTCGTCGTGCCCGATCTCGATGGGCTGGGAGCGGCCGTGGTGGGCGACTACCTGCGGTCGCGGCGGCGGCGGTAGGCGAAGGTAGAGGCTACCTGTGGGCGCTGCGGGCTTTGCGTTTGATGCCCACGCCGCCCCACAGGGAGAAGCCGCGGATCTCCACCGTCGGGGCGCCCGGGGTGCCCTGACCCAGGACATCGTGGTCGAAGTTACCCATCACACCGCGGCCCTTGACCTCGACGTTGACTTCGGGCGGAAGAAGGATAGTCTGCAAGCCCATGATCGAGTACGCGTGGATCTCGACCTCGGTCGAAGTGAAGTCGGCGTAGCGCAGATCCAGCACCCCGCTGCCCCACAACGTGAACGTGGTGAGCTTCTTGGGCACATTCCATCGGCCGCGCCGCTCGAACCCACTCATCAGGGCGAGCAGCAGCGTGGACGGCGCCGGATTGACGCTGCCGCCCCGGCGCGGGTTCACCGGCGAGCCCGGCAGGTCGGCCCGCAACTCATCCAGTTCCTGGTACGTCGTCGCCGCATAAGCCCTGGTAAGCCGGTCTTCGTAGTCCTTCAGCTCCAAGCGGCCTTGCTCGGCGGCGTAGGCAAGCAACTGTGCAAGCTGGATGCGGTCGGTGTCGGCCGCACGCGACCATTCGTCGCGCGCATCCTTCGCGTCATGTTGCGCTGAGTTGCTCATCACCCACGAGCGTACGACCTAAATATTTGGCTGCAATAGGAGTTACCTAAACTGCAACCTTCCTCGCCCAAGCCGGGCTTAGTTGCAGCGCAATTTTCGTCGGCGTCAACCGGGTCGTGGGGGGGACCAGCTGGGCGGTCGTTTCTCCAGGAACGCCAGCATGCCTTCACGAGCCTCGTCGGAAACGAACAGCCGGGCCGATTCTTCGGTGAGCCGTTCGGCGTCGCGGTCGAATCCCTCCAGTACCGCGGCCGTGGTGAGTGCTTTCGACGCGGCAAGGCCCTGCGGCGAACCGCGGCCCACCTGCGCGATCAGCGAGGCCACCGCGGCGTCCACGTCGTCGGCAGCCATCGTGATCAATCCGATCTCCGCGGCTTGGCCGGCGTCGAATGTCTCGCCGGTCAGGTAGTAGCGGGCCGCTGCCCGGGCCGACATCTTCGGCAACAGCGTCAGCGAGATGATCGCCGGTGCGACGCCGATCCGGGCCTCCGTCAACGCGAAGGTGCTGTGCGGCCCGGCGACCGCGATATCGCATGCGCCGACCAAGCCGAAACCGCCTGCCCGCACGTGCCCGTTGATCGCGACGATCACCGGCAGCGGGCACTCGAGGATGGCGCGCAACAGCGCGGTCATTTCCCGGGCGCGCGCCGCCGCCAAGTCGTACGGGTCGCCTCCGCCGGCCTCACTGAGGTCCGCTCCGGCGCAGAACGTTCCGCCCGTGTGTCCGAGCACCACCACCCGCACCGCCGAATCCGCTGCGGCGTCGCGCAGCCCCTGATGCAGTTGGCTGACCAGGGCAGTGGACAGCGCGTTGCGGTTATGGGGAGAGTTCAGTGTCAGCCGGGCGAGCGGGCCTCCGCAGACGTCCGGGCCGGTGTATTCGACGAGCGTGTCCATCAGTAGGGCTTCAGTAGCTTCGAGGCAGGCCCAGCGATGTCTGCGCGACGAAGTTCAGCACCATTTCGCGGCTGATCGGCGCGATCCGTCCCAGCCGGGCCGAGGTCATCATCGCGGCCACGGCGTACTCCTTGGTCAGCCCGTTGCCGCCCATGGACTGCACGGCTTGGTCGACCGAGCGTGTAGCTGCCTCGGCCGCAGCGTATTTGGCCATGTTGGCGGCCTCGGCCGCGCCCATGTCATCGCCGCTGTCGTACAGCGTCGCAGCCTTCTGCATCATCAGCTTGGCGAGCTCGACCTCGATGTGGCACTGCGCCAACGGATGTGACAGGCCCTGGTGCGCGCCGATCGGGGTGGACCACACCTTGCGGGTCTTGACGTAGTCGACGGCCCTTGACAGGGCGAACCGTCCCATGCCGACCGAGCTGGCCGCGCCCATGATGCGCTCGGGGTTCAGGCCCGCGAAAAGCTGTGCGATGGCGGCGTCCTCGGCCCCGACGAGCGCGTCGGAGGGCAGCCGCACATCGTCGATGAACACCTGGAATTGGCGCTCGGGGCTGATCAGCTCCATCTCGATTGGGGTGTAGGTGAAGCCGGGCGCGTCGGTGGGCACCACGAACAACGCCGGGCGCAGCTTGCCGGTCTTGGCCCCTGTGTCTGTATAGGTGCGGGCCACCACCAGCACCGCCTGGGCTTGGTCGATCCCAGAGATGAAGACCTTCTGGCCCTTGAGGACCCAGTCGCTGCCGTCGCGCCGCGCGGTCGTGATGATCTTGTGCGAGTTCGATCCGGCGTCGGGCTCGGTAATGGCGAACACCATCGTCAGCGAGCCGTCGGCGATCGGCGGAATCCAGCGCTTCTTCTGCTCCTCGGTACCGAACTTGCTGATGATGGTGCCGTTGATGGCGGGAGAAACCACCATCAGCAGCAGTGCGCTCCCCGCGGCCGCCATTTCCTCCATCACCAGTGACAGCTCGTACATTCCGGCACCGCCACCGCCATACTCTTCGGGCAGGTTCACGCCGAGGAAGCCGAGCTTTCCTGCCTCTGCCCACAATTCGTCGGTGTGTTCGTGGGCGCGCGCCTTCTCCAGGTAGTACTCGTGGCCGTACTTGGACGCCCACTCGGCCACCGCCTTGCGCAGCGCCTGGCGCTCCTCGCTTTCGATGAAGCTGGTTTCAGTCATGACGGATTCTCCTCTGTTGCAGGCGCTTCCACTCTCGCTAGGACTGCGCCGACTTCGACTTGCTGACCGGTATTGACATTGAGCTCGGCGAGCACGCCGTCGTTCGGCGCGGTGATGGTGTGTTCCATCTTCATCGCTTCGAGCCAGATCAACGGCTGACCCGTGGTAACGGTGTCGCCGACGGCGGCGGCGAGCCGGATGACGTTGCCCGGCATCGGTGCTACCAAAGACCCTTGTTCGACCGCGGAGCCCGGCGCCGGGAAGCGTGGCAGGGCGACCAGGTGAACGGGCCCGCGCGCCGAATCGACGTAGATGTCCTGGCCATAACGCGCGACGCCGAAGTTGTGGTCGACTTCGTCGTGGGCCAGCACGACCTCGTCGGCCGTGGCCGAGACCAGTCGCACCGACTCGTCACCCGGAAGCACCAATCCGGTTCTGGAGAATCGGTATTCGATCCTGTGTTCGTTGGCGGCTCCCGAGCCGCCATCATCGCGGTAGGTCTTTACCTGGTATCCCGACGGGAGGTTTCGCCACCCGCTGGGGATCGCCTCGAACACGGTGGCCGTCGCGCGGTTGCGTGCGGCGTCGGCCAGGGCGGCCGCGATCGCCGCTAATCGGACCGTCGCGTCGTCGGACAGCGGCGCCGACAGCTCCGTCAGGCCGTGGGTGTCGAAAAACGCGGTATCGGTGGCTCCGTCGAGGAACGCGGGATGGCGCAGCACGTTTACCAGCAGGTCGCGGTTGGTCCGTATGCCGTGCAGGCGAGCGCGGGCCAGCGCGTCGGCGAGCACCAGCGCCGACTGCCGGCGTGTCGGCGCGTAGGAGATGACCTTGGCCAGCATCGGGTCGTAGTGAATCGACACCACGGACCCGTCGACAATGCCGGAGTCCAGCCGGATACCGGTTCGCTGTCCCAGCGAGCTGAACTCGGCCCGTACCGACGGCACCGCGATCGCGTGCATCAGGCCGGCCTGGGGCTGCCAGCCGTGCGCCGGGTCTTCGGCATAGAGCCGGGCCTCGATCGAATGTCCTTTGGCGGCAGGCGGTTCGGCATCGAGGCGATCGCCATCGGCGACCGCGAGCTGTAGCTCGACGAGATCGAGGCCGGTGGTTTCTTCGGTGACCGGGTGCTCGACCTGCAGCCGGGTATTCATCTCGAGGAAGTAGAACTCACCGTCATCGTCGGCGAGGAACTCCACCGTCCCGGCGCCGGCGTAGCCGATCGCGGCCGCGGCCAGCCGAGCCGCGTCAAACAGCTTGGCGCGCATGCCCGGTGTGCGCTCAACCAGCGGTGAAGGGGCCTCTTCGATGATCTTCTGGTGGCGGCGCTGTATGGAGCATTCCCGTTCCCCGACGGCCCAAACGGTGCCGTGGGTGTCGGCCAGGACTTGAACCTCGACATGATGGCCGGTGGGCAGGTAGCGCTCGCAGAACACGGTCGGGTCGCCGAACGCGGACTGCGCTTCACGCTGGGCGGCGGCGACTTCGGCTGCCAGGGCTGACAATTCGCGAACGACCCGCATGCCGCGGCCACCGCCGCCCGCGGAGGCCTTGACCAACACCGGCAGCTGGGATTCGGTGACCGCGTCGGGATCGAGTTCGTCGAGCACCGGAACTCCGGCGGCGGCCATCAGCTTCTTGGACTCGATCTTGGAGCCCATCGCGCGCACCGCGTCCACCGGCGGGCCGACCCAAATCAGGCCGGCCTCCTGCACAGCGGCCGCGAACTCGGCGTTCTCGGAGAGGAATCCGTAGCCGGGGTGCACCGCGTCGGCTTGGGCGGCGCGCGCGGCCGCGATGAGGGCCTCGGCGTTCAGATAGTCATTGGTCTTCGGCAGCCGCACCCGGGCGTCGGCCTCGGCGACGTGCGGCGCGGCGGCGTCCGGGTCGGTGTATACGGCGACGGTGCCCAGGCCCAGTCGCCGGCAGGTGGCGAACACCCGTCGGGCGATCTCGCCGCGGTTCGCTACCAGCACTCGAGTGATCGACATTGGGTTCACATCCTGAAGACGCCGAAGTTCGACGTCCCCTTGATCGGGCCATTGGCGATGGCAGACAAACACATTCCCAGCACGGTTCGCGTATCGCGCGGGTCGATCACCCCGTCGTCGTAGAGCATCCCGGACAACACCATCGGCAGCGACTCGGCTTCGATCTGGCCCTCGACGGCGGCGCGCATCGCGGCGTCGGCCTCCTCGTCGACCTGCTGCCCGCGGCCCTCGGCGGCTGCCCGGGCCACGATCGACAGCACGCCCGCCAGCTGTGCGCCGCCCATCACCGCGGACTTGGCGCTGGGCCAAGCGAACAGGAACCGCGGATCGTAGGCGCGCCCGCACATGCCGTAATGGCCCGCGCCGTAGGACGCGCCGATCAGCAGCGAGATATGCGGGACGGTCGAGTTGGACACGGCGTTGATCATCATCGCGCCGTGCTTGATCATGCCGCCCTCTTCGTAGTCCTTGCCCACCATGTAGCCGGTGGTGTTGTGCAGGAACAACAGTGGCGTGTCGAAGCGGTTGGCCAGCTGGATGAACTGGGTGGCCTTCTGCGACTCCTCGCTGAAGAGGATGCCGCGCGCATTGGCCAGGATGCCGATCGGATAGCCGTGCAACTGGGCCCATCCGGTCACCAGTGACGAGCCGTACAGCGCCTTGAACTCGTCGAATTCGGAGCCGTCGACAATGCGGGTAATCACTTCTCGTGGATCGAACGGAATCCGCAAATCCGCGGGCACGATGCCGATCAGCTCCTCGGTATCGAACAGCGGCTCGGTCACGGGTTTGGGCTTTGGCCCCAGCTTCCTCCAGTTCAGGCGGGCGACAATGCGACGTCCGATCCGTATCGCGTCGAGCTCATCAATGGCGAAGTAGTCGGCCAAACCCGATATGCGGGCGTGCATTTCGGCACCGCCCAGGGATTCGTCGTCGGATTCCTCGCCGGTGGCCATCTTGACCAGCGGTGGGCCGGCCAGGAACACCTTCGAGCGTTCCTTGATCATCACCACGTGGTCGGACATGCCCGGCACATAGGCGCCACCCGCAGTCGAGTTGCCGAGCACCAGCGCGATGGTGGGTATCCCAGCCGCTGACAGTTGGGTCAGGTCGCGGAACATCTGCCCACCCGGGACGAAGACTTCCTTCTGGGTGGGCAGGTCTGCCCCGCCGGACTCCACCAGCGAAATTACCGGAAGCCGGTTCTGCATGGCGACCTTCTTGGCCCGCAGGATTTTTCGCAAAGTCCACGGGTTGCTGGTGCCGCCCTTGACGGTGGGATCGTTGGCGATGATCACGCATTCCACCCCGGACACCGCGCCGACGCCGGTGACGACGCTGGCGCCCACCTGGAACGCGCTGCCGTAGGCAGCCAGCGGGCACAGCTCCAGGAATGGGGAATCCGGGTCGACCAGCAGCTCGATGCGCTCGCGGGGCGTCATCTTGCCGCGGGCGTGGTGGCGCTCGACGTACTTGGGACCGCCGCCCGCAAGCGCTTTGGCGAGTTCGCCGTCGATCTCGTCGAGTCTTGACGTCGCCGCCGTCGCCGCGTCGGCGTAGGCGCTCGCCTTCGGGTCGAGCGTGGACTGCAGGACGGTCACGATTGATACCCCAGTATTTTGGCGGCCAATGCGGTCAGGATTTCGGTGGTTCCGCCACCGATACCCAGGATCCTCATATCCCGGTATTGGCGTTCGACTTCGGATTCGGCCATGTAGCCCATGCCGCCGAACAACTGGACGGCCTGGTTGGCAACCCATTCCCCGGCCTCGACGGCTGTGTTCTTGGCGAAGCACACCTGCGCGATCAGGTTGGTCTCGCCGGCGAGCTGGCGCTCCACCACGTGGCGCGAATAGACCCGGGCGACGTCGATGCGCCGAGCCATCTCGGCAAGCGTGTTCTGGACCGACTGCCGGGATATCAGCGGGCGGCCGAACGTCTCCCGGTCTCGGCACCACTGCGCGGTGATGTCCAGGCATCGTTGTGCGCTCGAATACGCCTGCGTGGCCATGGCAATGCGCTCGGAGACGAACGCCTGGGCGATTTGGGCGAATCCACTGTTCTCGGCGCCGACGAGGTTGGCTTTCGGCACGCGCACGTCGGTGTAGGACAGCTCGGCGGTGTCGGAGGACCGCCAGCCCATCTTGTCCAGCTTGCGGGTGACCGCGAAGCCGGGTGTGCCCTTCTCGACCACGATCAGCGAAACGCCAGCGGCGCCGGGCCCGCCGGTGCGTACCGCGGTGACGACGTAGTCGGCGCGCACCCCGGAGGTGATGTAGGTCTTGGCGCCGTTGATCACGTAGTCATCGCCATCCGATACGGCTGCGGTCCGCAGATGCCCGACATCGGAGCCGCCGCCGGGTTCGGTAATGGCCAGCGCGCCGATCTTCTGGCCGGCCAGTGTGGGTCGCACGTATGTCTCGATCTGCCGCTCATCGCCGGATGCGATCATGTGCGGCACGGCGATGCCGCAGGTGAACAACGATGCCCAAACCCCTCCGGGCGCGCCGGCCTGATGCACCTCTTCGCAGATGATCACCGCGTCGGCGCCGTCCCCGCCACCGCCGCCGGCTGATTCGGGCAGGCCCGCGCCCAGCAATCCGGCCGCTCCGGCGCGCCGATGCAGGTCGCGGGGCAAGTCGCCGGTGCGCTCCCACTCATCGATGTTGGGCAGGATCTCGCGTTCGGTGAACGAGCGCACCGTCTTTCGCAGCTGCTCGCGCTCGGGCGTGGTCCAGATACTCACAACAAACTCTCCGGAATGTCGACATGACGGCTGCGCAGCCATTCGCCCAGCCCCTTGGCCTGCGGATCGAACCGCGCCTGATAGGCGACGCCCTGACCGAGGATGCCCTCGATGACGAAGTTCACCGCCCGCAAGTTAGGTAGCAGGTGGCGGGTGACATCGAGGTCGGCCGTCTCGGGAAGCAGGTCCTTAAGCAGCTCGACGGTCAGCGTGTTGGCCAGCCAGCGCCATTGGTCGTCGGTGCGGACCCACACCCCGACGTTGGCGGATCCGCCCTTGTCGCCACTGCGGGCGCCGGCGATCAGGCCCAGCGGCGCCCGCCGGGTCGGACCGGCGAGCAGCGGCTGCGGAAGGGTCGGGGGATCGGCCGGTGCGAGTTCCAAAGTGTCGGTGGCGCAAGGGATGTCGGTGCGGGTGCCGTCGGAATGCACCGCGGTGTGCGGCACCAGGCCGGCGTCGACGTAGCCGGGCACGAACACGCCATACACCTGCCCGTCGCCGGGCGGGGCCGTTGAAGTGAACCCCGGATAGCTGGCCAGCGCCAATTCGACTGCGGCCGAGGAGAATTGGCGTCCCACGTTGGCCGGATCGGGATCGCGGACCACGCAGCTCAGCAGGGCGCTGGCGGTTTCTTCGGTGTCGGCGTCGGGATGGTCGGTGCGGGCCAGGGTCCACTGCATCTCAGCGGGCTTGACGGTCAAGCTGGATTCCAGCTGCCGTCGCACCAACTCGGCCTTGGCCTCGATGTCCAGGCCGGTCAGCACGAAGGTCATCGCGTTGCGGAATCCGCCGATGCTGTTCAGCGACACTTTAAGCGTGGGTGGTGGCGGTTCGCCGATCACCCCGCTGATGCGCACCCGGTCGGGACCGTCGGACGACAGTTCGATGCTGTCCATCCGCGCCGTCACGTCCGGGTTGGCATACCGGGCACCGGTGATCTCGTAGAGCAGCTGCGCCGTGACGGTGTCCACGCTGACCAGGCCGCCGGTGCCGGGGTGCTTGGTAATCACCGACGAGCCGTCGTCGTTGACTTCGGCCAGCGGAAAACCCGGGTGGGTCAGGTCAGCGACTTCGGTGAAGAACGCGTAGTTGCCGCCGGTGGCCTGGGCGCCGCATTCGATCACGTGGCCGGCGACCACGGCGCCGGCGAGCTGGTTGTAATCGGTGGGGCCCCAGCCGAAGTGCGCCGCCGCGGCCCCGACAATCACCGAAGCGTCGGTGACCCGGCCGGTGACCACGACGTCGGCGCCGTCATTGAGGCAATCGACGATGCCCCAGGCGCCCAGGTACGCGTTCGCCGTCAGGGGCGTGCCGAGCCCTAGTTCCGCGGCGCGGGGCTGCAGGTCGTCGCCTTCGACGTGAGCGATCCGGGCCGGGATGCCCAGGCGCTCGGCCAATGCCCGTACCGCGTCTGCCAGCCCCGCCGGGTTCAGGCCCCCTGCATTGGCGACGATGCGCACCCCACGGTCGTGCGCCAGTCCCAGGGACTCCTCGAGTTGGGTCAGGAAAGTCTTGGCATAGCCGCGGTCGGGGTGCTTCATCCGGTCGCGGCCGAGAATCAGCATGGTCAGCTCGGCCAGGTAGTCGCCGGTGACGTAGTCCAGTTCGCCGCCGGTGAGCATCTCGCGCATCGCCGATAGCCGGTCGCCGTAGAAACCTGAACAGTTCGCGATACGCACGGCACCGGAGGATCCATACGGACCGGACGGAGAAGCCATGCGTGTCTACCCTCCATTGGGATTGTCGGTGGGCGCAACCAACCAACCGGTAGGTCAGCATAGTCGGATGCCGACGGCGCCGCGAACGCCGGTGGTGGCCCATTTTGGCTACCAGCACGTCACCGACTATCCTTAATCGGAATTGTCGCCGTTCGGCCCGCGGGGCATGCCGCGCGACAGAGACCCGAAACCCCCAATCGAGGAGTAAGGCCCGACCATGGCGACACCCAAGCGCAGGATGTCGCGCGCGAATTCCCGAAGCCGGCGCGCGCAGTGGAAGGCCGCCAAGACCGAGCTCGTCGGTGTGACGGTGGCAGGCCATAAGCACAAAGTGCCCCGTAGGCTGCTCAAGGCGGCCCGTCTTGGTCTCATCGATCTCGACCGTCGCTAATCTCGGCAAATACCCGGCGCGCCTCTCAGGCCGCTCTCAGGCGCTGGGACGAAACTAGTGGCCGTGCGAATACTTGTCGTCGACGACGATCGCGCAGTGCGCGAGTCGCTGCGCAGGTCGCTTTCCTTCAATGGCTACTCGGTCGAGCTGGCCCATGACGGGGTCGAGGCCCTCGACAAGATTGCCAGTGACCGGCCCGACGCGCTCGTGCTGGACGTCATGATGCCGCGCCTGGACGGCCTGGAGGTGTGCCGTCACCTCCGCAGCACCGGCGATGACCTGCCGATCCTGGTGCTTACCGCCCGCGACTCGGTCTCTGAGCGGGTCGCCGGCCTGGACGCCGGCGCCGACGACTATCTGCCAAAGCCGTTTGCCCTCGAAGAACTGTTGGCACGCGTGCGGGCGCTGCTGCGCCGCACCAAGCCCGATGACGGGGCCGAGTCGGTGGCTATGACATTCTCCGACCTGACCCTGGACCCGGTAACCCGCGAGGTCACCCGCGGACAACGCCGGATCAGCCTGACCCGCACCGAATTCGCTTTGCTGGAGATGCTGATCGCTAATCCGCGGCGGGTGCTGACTCGCAGCCGCATCCTCGAGGAGGTGTGGGGATTCGACTTCCCCACCTCGGGCAATGCGCTGGAAGTGTATGTCGGGTATCTGCGCCGCAAAACTGAGGCCGACGGCGAGCCGCGGCTGATCCACACGGTGCGTGGAGTCGGCTACGTGCTGAGGGAGACGCCTCCGTAATGGTCCGGTTCCACCGCCGGCGGGCCGCGCCGCTGCGAACTACCAGTTCCTTATCCCTGCGGTGGCGGGTAATGCTGCTGGCGATGTCCATGGTGGCGATGGTTGTCGTGCTGATGGCATTGGCCGTCTACGCGGTGGTCTCCAGGGCGCTGTACGGCGACCTCGACAACCAGCTGCAGAGCCGGGCGCAGCTGCTGATCGAGAGCGGTTTGCTGGACGCCGACCCCAAAACTGCCATTCAGGGCATCGCCTATTCGTCGGATGTCAACGCGATGCTGATTGACCCCGGCAAGTCGAGCTACAAAGCTGAACTGCCGGGCGAGACCCTGCCGGTCGGTTCGCCGGAAAAGGCCGTCATGCGCGGCGAGTTGTTCATGTCACGGCGCACCGCATCGGATCAACGGATTCTGGCCATCCACCTGCGCAACGGCAGTTCGTTGCTGATCTCCAAGAGTCTCAAGCCCACCGACGCGGTTATGACGAAACTGCGCTGGGTGCTGTTGATGGTCGGCGGCATCGGCGTCGCGGTCGCCGCGGTGGCCGGGGGAATGGTCACCCGGGCGGGGCTGCGCCCGGTGGGTCGACTGACCGAAGCAGCCGAGCGGGTGGCACGTACCGACGACCTGCGGCCCATCCCGGTATTCGGCAGTGACGAATTGGCAAGGCTTACAGAGGCATTCAACTTGATGCTGCGGGCGCTGGCTGAATCGCGGGAACGGCAGGCGCGTCTGGTCACCGACGCCGGACATGAATTGCGCACCCCGCTGACGTCGCTGCGCACCAACGTCGAACTGCTGATGGCCTCGATGGAACCCGGAGCGCCGCGGCTACCCGAGCAGGAGATGGTCGGCCTGCGTGCTGATGTGCTCGCGCAGATCGAGGAATTGTCCACGCTGGTAGGGGATTTGGTAGACCTCACCCGAGACTCTGCCGGCCAGGTGGTGCACGAGCCGGTTGACATGTCCGAGGTCATTGATCGCAGTCTGGAACGGGTCAGGCGGCGGCGCAACGATATTCACTTCGACGTCGAGCTGATCGGATGGCAGGTCTACGGTGATGCCGCGGGGTTGTCGCGTGCGGCGCTGAACCTCATGGACAACGCGGCCAAGTGGAGCCCGTCCGGCGGCCATGTCGGCGTCAAGATGAGGCAGCTCGACCCTTCGCACGCGGAGCTCGTGGTTTCCGACCATGGCCCAGGGATTCCACCGCACGAGCGGCGTCTGGTTTTCGAACGGTTCTACCGATCGACGACGGCGCGCGCGTTGCCCGGCTCCGGCCTGGGCCTGGCGATCGTCAAACAGGTAGTGCTCAACCACGGTGGATTGCTTCGCGTCGAAGACACCGTGGCTGGAGGTCAGCCCCCTGGCACGTCGATTTATGTGCTGCTACCCGGCCGCCCGATGCCCAAGTCGGCGTACCCGATGGCTGGGGCCGACGTCAACAGCGATGCCAAGACCCACCCCGTGGTACCTGTGGCCGGGAACGGGGCAAGCTCTCGCGATTCAGCGAGTGTTATCTCTGTGGACTCTTAGTCCGCGTGGGCACGGTAGGGTGACACCCGTTTACCTGCACAGCGTCATGGCATTTCCTCGGCCCACGCGATATGCCCTTCGAAGTCAAGCGTTTTCGCCATGTCGCGGCGGCGATCCCTCAACTGGTTGTACACTGCGGCATCGCCGTGAGCCCGCGCCAGCAGCGCACGCAGCCGCAGCAGCCAGATGTCGCGGGACACCAACCCTTGGTCGGCCTGAACCGCGTCGGCTCCAGCTACGACCTGTGTTTCGCCTTCCTCGCCCACACGGGCCTTTCTTTATGACAGCCAGTTACTCAATTACCGAAACACCCTTTATTTCCAGAGAGCGTTCATGGGTTCGGCGTACATGTCGTTGGCGGTGAGCGGGGCCAGGCCCAAGTTGCCTTCAATAGTGGCCATCAGGCTGTACTGGTTGGCGTAGTTGGGGTCGACGAATGGGCCGGGTTGGAACCCCGCATTTATGGCGGCCTGGTTCGGGATGGCGATCATCACAACGTGGTTGCCTTCGTTACCGAAACCCAGTGAAATATTGTTGAAGTCCTCGTCCATCGTGATGTATATGACATCGCTCTGCGACGAATTCCACGTTGGCGATGCTTCAATGGTTTGCACTTCTTGCTGGACGAACGCGTCGCCGGCCGCGACGTTGTACTGGTGCGTCGTGAGCTGGCTGGCAAGCCAGCGGGCCTCGCTAAGAGGAGAATCGACAGGGCCTTCCATGTTGTTGGCCTCGTCGGCAGCGATCCACGCGAATCTTGGGGCGGTGTTCGGGTTCGCGAGATCGGTGGACAACTGCGTCAGCGGGAGCAGGTGTGTCTGCAGGTAGGCGGGGGTGTTGTTGAAGACGTAGCCGAATTCGAGGAAGGGTAATGCGTCGCTGGCGTAGTTACCCTGCGACATCGTGGCACCCGGGAAGGGCATGCCCTGCGCGTAGCCCACCCACGTTATGCCCGCCTGATCCATTTCTTGCATGAGGCTGGGTGCGTTGATGACGTTCGAGGCGGGGTTGTAGGCGATCCCGAAATCCGATCCGCCCATGATCCGGAAGTAGTTGGGGTCGCTGGGATGGCTCAGCGCGTAATAGTTGGACACATAATCTTGGGTCTTGATCAGGCTGTTGATGTACGGCGCGTTGGGGCTGCCGATGATGTCGCCGACGCCCTTGTTCTCCATGTAGATCAGTTGCACGTGATCGATGTGGCCGACGTTGGACGTCGGTACGGTGAGCTGCGCCGGGGTGAGGCTTGGATCGCCGACGGTGAGCGACACGTTGTCGGCGTAGGCGTCGTTGTAGCGGCCGAGGATAAGGTTGTGGTCGGCGAAGGTCGTGGTCACCACCGCGGAGGTGGTGCCGGCCGGGATCATCCCGGAGATCTCGCGTGGCTGAAACTCGGTGAAACCCAGGCGATCCAGCAGCGTGACCGACCCGGTCGAGCCGGTGCCCAGAACGGCCCCATTGGCGCTGAGGAAGGTGACGTTCACTGAGGCCGATGACGGGTTCAAGAGGCGGCCGCCGAGGTCTGCACTCAGCGTGTACGGCGTTCCGGCTGCGCCGGTCAGGTCGACGGTTTGGCTGATGGTGGACGTGGCCACGGGTCCGCCGCCGGCGAAATTGTTGCCGCCGCCCGAGGGCGCCTGGCTCAGGCTTGGAAAGCCCAGGAACTTCGGCAGATTTGGGAACGGAAACGAGAGTGGCGACGGATAAGTCGCGCGCAGGGCGCCGTAGGGGATCACGGTCGGGGTGCCGGTCTCGGTCCAGCCCGGAATGGTTACCCCGCTGTAGCCCGACACCGACGGGTCGGCCACTTCGAAGCCGGGGTTGACCAGCAAGTTCTGACTCATCGGCGTCGCGGAGGTCCCGGGGGCACCGGGGGCGATCAGCGGGCGCCCGGTCAACGCGTATGAGGGCGCGTTGATCAAGCCCAGCAGATCCTGCTTCAGGTTCTGCAGCGACGATCCGTTCGCGGCCTCGGTGCCCGCAAAGGCGCTCGCACTATGCAGCAACGTCTGCACAAACCCGACATGAAAGGCCGCCGTGCGCGCGCTGAGCGCCTGAAAATCCGCTGCGTAGTTGCCCAACAACCGCGTGATGGCCGCCGACACCTCATCAGCGGCCGCGGGCGGAATCACCGTGGTCGCCGGCGCCGCCGACGCCCTAGCCTCCCTGATCGCCTCCCCGATCCCGCTCAGGTCCGCCGACGCCGCGGCCAACGCCTCAGGTGCTGCGATCAGGAAAGACGACATCTTGGGCTCCCGTACCTCAGAGCGACACACAACCGAGGAACCGATCTTCAAGAAAGCGCACTGATACTACGCCCCCCGGAATCGATAAGCAGGCAATTCCGCACTTCTACCTACTGTGCTTCCTCGTCCAATTGTTGTGGGTGTTGCGGCGCGACCCGCGCTCTCGGCTCACCTCAGACCTGTTCATTCATCGCCACCGGATCAGGGCTGGTATCTTTCGCCGCGCAGTGCCATGTCGCCGCTGCGATCCGGCCAACGGGTAGCGCGCTACACCGTGCCTCGCGGCGGGGTCTGGGCCGGATTCCGCCGATGTGCGAGGTAGTAGCGCGTCGGTTGTGAGATTCTGCGTGGGTGTCCGCTCCGCCGGCGGCTGCTCCTTCAGGGGTCGTGACGTTTCTGTTCACCGATGTCGAGGGTTCGACCGGTCGGTGGGAGGCAGACGCCGATGGCATGCGGGCGGCGGTGGCCGCACACGACGAGGTGTTGCTTCAGGCGATCGAGGCCCATGGGGGCTGGCTGTTCAAGCACACCGGGGACGGTGTGTGCGCCTCGTTCGCGTCACCCTGGTCTGCTGTCGATGCCGCGGTGACCGCTCAGCGGGCGCTGGAGTTGCCGGTGCGGATGGGGATCGCGACCGGCGAAGCCGAGTTGCGGGGGACCGACTACTTCGGCGCGGTGCTCAATCGTGCTGCGCGGGTGATTGCCGCCGGGCATGGCGGTCAGATCCTGCTGGCCGAGTCGACGGTGGTGTTGATCAGTGGAGTTGATCTGGTGGATCTGGGGCCGCGGCGGCTGCGGGATCTGCCGACCGCGGTCGGGCTGTTCCAGGTCCGAGCGGCGGGCCTACGCACGGACTTTCCGCCGTTGCGGGCGCTGGATGCGAGTCCGGGGAACCTGCGGCCTGCGGTGACCAGCTTCATTGGGCGTGAGTCCGAGGTCGCCGAGGTGCAAGCCGCGGTGAAGGCTCATCGGTTGATGACGTTGACGGGGGGTGGGCGGGCTGACGTGCGGTTCGCAACGCTTCACCGGTCGACTGAAACAACTTGGACAGCAAGGGCATACGAATCGACGCGACTAGCGAACGCGCGCAGGGCCATTTAGCAGACTGCAACCTTCGGTAGCGCCGGCCCGTAGGTGAGAGCGCCGCACTCGCAGCGCCAAGTCATCCGTGTTTGGTGACATTGACCGATTCGTCGCTGGGGAGCGTATGCGCTTGCGGGGTTACTCACATCGGGGATTGTGAAAATTCCTGCCTCCGGGTTGTTTGACGGCGCTCGCGGCGGCGCAGGTTGGCGGCCGCAACGCGGATCATCATGTTCGGTTGCAGCAGCCGAGTGGGCGCGTCGACGAGTGCGACGACCTTTGTGAACTGTTCGGCGACAACGAGATCGGACTCGGCGGCGGTCTGAAGCCGGTCGACGTACCTATTGGCGAGGCGCAACGACTTTGGCCTGGGGCCTTCGACCTCGGGCAAGTTGAGATCACCGCCAACTGCGAATCGCCAGGCCACCCCGATCGGTTTCGCCGCGGCACGGAAATAACGCCGCGCCAAGCCATTCGCGCCGTGGTGCAGACATTGGCGCAGCGCCTGCGCCTGCAGGGCGGCCACCGTCATGCCCTGGCCGTAGATGGGATTGAAGCTGCAGATTGCGTCGCCGAGAACCAGCAGACCGGCGGGGAATCGCCGCATCTTGTCGTAGCGTCGCCAGCGACTCTCGGGGTAACGGAAGCGACAGACTTCGGTGAGTGGCTCGGCCGCACGGATCGCCGCCAGCACATGGGCCGGAGCCAAATCCTCCGCGAAGGCCAACATTTCGGCTCGCTCGCTCGGCGGCTCGCGACCCGCTATGCCGGCTAGGGTGAACATCCAGGTGTTGTCCTCGTGACCGAATAACGCAATCCCGGTGGGCCGGCCCGGGACAGCACTGACGATGACGACCCGCTCCTCGAGCGTGCCGGGCGCGATGCGCAGCAGCTGGCTGGAATACACGACACGCACACCGACTTGCTCTTCAGACGGGCGCCCGTAGCCCAAGGTGTCCAAGAACGCTGGTGTTCGCGCACCCCGACCGGTGGCGTCCACGACCAGATCCGACGTCAACATCCGCTCACTGTCACCGTCACGGGGGCGGATTCGCGCGCCGGTGACACGATCCCGCGACGTGGTCGACGTCAGATCAACAAAGTCATAACCCTCCAGAAGCGTGATATTCGCCGTCTCACGCACCCGTCGCCGAACAAGACTCTCCAACAATGGCCTGCTAGGGAAGAACAGTGGCGGGATGTCGCTAAACCCTCCACTACGCACAAGCTGATGGCCAGCAAGAGAAACGAACGCCTTGGACAGATCGGTGTAGTCGACGACGGGAGCGCCGGCCGCGACGAGTTCGTCAAGGAACCCGGGAAACAGTTCAGCCAGGACCTGGGACCCTCGTCCCAGTAACCCATGCACATGGCGGCCCTGCGGAACCCCCCGCCGGTTCACTGCACCGTCGGGCAACACGTCCCGCTCCACCACGGTGACCGTCTCATAGAAGTCGGAAAGCACCCTCGCGGCCAATAGCCCGCCCATGCTTGCGCCGAGAACCACCCCATGCTCACCGATCTTCGGCACGAGCCACCACCCAACCCCGACGTTAGCTGATCGCAACCGACCATCCTCCACTTGCCGCACGCGGGCACGAGTGGTCCGCTACTTCACTTGATTCGTTCCGCGCGCAGGCTTTGCGCTTCATCGCGCAGCACAGCGGCTCGGTGGCGGCACTCGATCGATGCCCGACGCACTTCGTGGGCGTCGACCGTCACTAGACGGGCGCGCCGAATTGCGTCAGCTATGTCGCCGGTGTTGCGCTACTCCGGCGTGTAATTCTCCATGACACAGCCCCGTTTGACCTATCTATTTGAAGAACCCTCCCGAGCGTCAGCCAGGCATGAGCTGCGGGGCAGCCGTGCGACGAACAGCACCACGTCGCCGACAACGGCGGCGATCCACCACCGAAAGGCCGCCACGAACCTGACTACCAACAAGACGAGGAACAGCGGTCTCATGGCTAGCTGCCTTTAGGTGGGTTGCTAGCGTCCAGGTTGATCAGTTCACATGTAGTTCGTGCGGCCCCGCTACAGCTGCGAACATCCGGGTTCGCAGCTGGCAGAAAGCCGACTGCCTCCGACAGCGTGAGCGCCAAGGACAACGAAGACCTGCTGACGGTTACCTACCGAAGGAAGATCGCGGCGCACCGTTGGTGATGGCAGTCGGTGCCCGGATGCCAGTAGCCGCGGCTAACGTGTTTTACGTGGTGTTTGCCGATGGTTCGACGGCGGGCGGCAGTTCCTCAAACGCACTCGCTATTGCTGCTCTCATCGTATCGATCAGCACCGCCGGCCCGTCATGGCCGAAGACGAATTGGGCACTGCGGCCGGGCAAGTCACTATCCGCGGCTCAGCAACAGCAGTGGGCCGCCGCCGCACCCGGTCGAAACAGCGATACGCCTGGAAGTTGCCCAAGGGCGCCACAACCCGATTCAGCGATCGTCCACCCACTCCAGAACTCCTCGTCTAGCGCCAACTGAGTTATGAGCTTGATCGAACCGCCCCCGACGAGAGCAGGGGCGCCCCGATCAACTATTCAGACGCGGGCTAGGGCGATGCGGTTCCGGCGACCGGACTATGGCGTGGGGCGCGCACCGCGCTGCTCTCTGGCCAGAGCCGTAAAATTGTCGGGGCAGCCGGTTCGAAAGCAGCGTGGATCGCTTTGACCGTTGGGGACTTCGACGCCGTCTACCAGCGCGTAGCGGTATTCGATTTGCTCGGGATGGTTGCCGCCACAGTACGTGCCCGTGGGCACCTGTCGCTGGGTGAGTTGCATGTCCCCGATAGTACCAGACTAGAAGTCTGGTAAACCTTCACATTAGAACTTTTAGTATGTAAGATGCTCCGATTCAAGTGGATCGTCAGTATGACCGCACTCAGACGCCGCCGTAGCCGCCGCGCCGACGTCAGCAATTAAAGAACCGGGGCCACGCGGGAGTAAACAGACGCGCTCCCGCGTGGCCCGACGAACGGCCCCGGCTCCGGAGGTATCAGAGCCGGGGCCGTCACCCTTGCCCGGCGCGCCAACGGGCGCCACTTGCCCCGGCGCAGCGCGGGCGGCCTACGCGGTCCAGCCCCGCCACACGGGGCTCGGTGTCACGACGGTGGCATCAAGTCGTGAAAAACGCACACGGAAAGCGGTGGACGGGTACGGTGGGGACCCGCAGGCAGACCCCCGTTTCGGGGACATCTGCGGAAACCCACGGACTCCTATTAGTGGACTCTCAGTCCGCGCGGGCACGGTAGTTGTGCAGCTACTGTTGAAACAACAAGCCCGAAGATAGAGGAAGAGCGACTCAGCGACATGACGAATCACCCGAGGTATTCGCCACCGCCGCAGCAGCCGGGATACGGTACCGCGCCTAATCAGCCTGTGCCCCCCGCCTATGCCCAGGGGCAGCAGCCCAGCTACCACCAGCCATTCGACTGGCGCTATCAACCGTCCCAGCCCCACTACCGTCAGCCCCACGAGCCGTTCAGCGGTACGGGGCCGGGCCGGTTGCCCGGTGGTCCGGGGACGGGACCAATCCCCGGCGGCACCGGGCCGGGGCCAATCCCCGGTGGTAGGGGTCCCGGGCCGGGTCCAATACCTGGGATGTTTCCGCCTCCCCCTCCGATGGCGATACGCCAAAGACGGCCTCGCACAGGTGTGTTGGCCGCCGGCGCGGTGGCGATTGCAGTCGTATCGGCCGGAATCGGCGGTGCGGCGGCAACGGTCGTCGAGCTGGGCACCCATGTCGCCGGCAACGGCAGGCTGGTGACGGGCGCGGCTCCGAGTGTCCCGGCGGCGAACATGCCGCCAGGCAGTGTCGAGCAGGTCGCCGCCAAGGTGGTGCCGAGCGTCGTCATGCTGGAGACCGATCTGGGTCGTCAGTCGGAGGAGGGCTCCGGCATCATCCTGTCGTCCGATGGGCTGATCATGACCAACAACCATGTCGTCGCGGCTGCCGCGAGCCCGAAAGGCCCTGCTCCTGGCGGTGGCGCCCCTGGCGGTGGCGCTCCTGGCGGTGGCGCTCCTGGCGGTGGCGCACCGGCCAAAACGACGGTGACCTTCTCCGACGGTCGTACCGCAGCATTCACGGTGCTCGGCGCCGATCCCACCAGTGATATCGCCGTGGTTCGTGTCCAGGGTGTCTCCGGGCTCAGCCCGATTTCAATGGGCTCTTCCTCGGATCTGCGGGTGGGTCAGCCGGTGGTGGCGATCGGGTCACCGCTCGGGTTGGCGGGCACGGTGACCACCGGCATCGTCAGTGCGCTTAACCGGCCGGTGTCGACGACCGGCGAATCGGGCAACCAAAACACTGTGCTGGACGCGATCCAGACCGATGCCGCGATCAACCCGGGTAACTCCGGTGGTGCCTTGGTCAACATGCAGGGCCAGCTGGTCGGCGTCAACTCCGCCATTGCCACCCTTGGTGCTGATTCGGGCGATGCGCAGAGCGGCTCGATCGGCCTCGGCTTTGCGATTCCGGTCGACCAGGCCAAGCGCATCGCCGACGAGTTGATCAGCAGCGGCAAGGCGACACATGCCTCGCTCGGCGTGCAGGTGACCACTGACAAGGGCACCCCCGGCGCCAAGGTCATGGACGTGGTGCAGGGCGGTGCGGCCGCGACTGCCGGCGTGCCCAAGGGCGTGATTGTGACCAAGGTCGACGACCGCCCCATCAATAGCGCCGACGCTTTGGTGGCCGCCGTGCGGTCCAAGGCGCCAGGGGACAAGGTGACGTTGACCTACCAAGATCCCGGCGGGGGCACCCGCACAGTGCAGGTCACCCTCGGCAAGGCGGAGCAGTGATGAGAGCCGACGCGCCGTGGTCGGACCTCGGATATACGGTTGCACCCATGGAACAAGGTGCGGAGTTAGTAGTCGGCCGGGCACTTGTCGTCGTTGTCGACGATCGCACCGCGCATGGGGACGAGGATCACAGCGGGCCGCTGGTCACCGAGCTGCTGACCGAGGCGGGGTTCGTCGTGGACGGTGTGGTCGCGGTCGCGGCTGACGAGGTGGAGATCCGTAACGCGTTGAACACCGCGGTGATTGGTGGGGTGGATCTGGTTGTCTCGGTGGGCGGGACCGGAGTCACGCCGCGCGATGTCACCCCGGAGGCCACCCGTGACATTCTGGATCGCGAGATCCTGGGCATCGCCGAAGCCATCCGCGCTTCGGGACTGTCCGCGGGAATTATCGACGCCGGGTTGTCGCGGGGTCTGGCCGGTGTGTCCGGAAGTACGCTGGTGGTCAACCTCGCCGGTTCCCGCTATGCGGTGCGCGACGGCATGGCGACGCTGAACCCGCTCGCCGCTCAGATAATCGGGCAGCTGTCGAGTCTGGAGATCTGACTACACGCTGACCCGGTGCCGGGTCACTGTGATTCGGCGTCCGCGCGGGGCCCGTACTCCGGTGGTGGCGTCAGAGCGGTTCCGCCGTGTTTGCCCGACGAGCTGCCGTTGGTTTGGGCCAGAAGGTCGCGGATCTCGGTGAGCAGCACGATTTCGGCGTCGTCGGCCTGCTCGACCTCACCGCGCCTGCGCAACGTGTTGTAGGGCAGCACGACCAGGAAGTACACCACCACGGCAATGAGGAAGAAGTTGATCGCGGCCGTCAGGACGTCGTTGAGGTCGATCGTCTGACCGCCCCCGATGCTGATTTTCAAGATGCCGAGGTCGGACTTCTCGTTGACGCCGACCCGGTTGACCAGCGGCTTGATGATGCTGTCGGTGAACTTGGTGACCAATGCGGTGAAGGCCGTACCGATGACCACTGCGACGGACAGGTCGACGATGTTGCCCCGCGAGAGAAACTCCTTGAACCCTTTCAACATGGCAAGGTCCTTTCTGAACTCGGACACAGTTCGCTGCGTATCACGTGCCGAGCAACGGCCAGGACTCAGTGCAGGGTGAGGGTCACGGCCTGTCCCAGCGTCGAGCCTGCCACCGTATTCGCCACGCGAGCCGGAAGCGCAACCAACACTACGCGGTCACTGGCAGCGACCTGGCCTTTCTGCTTGTCCGACACGAGCACCACTATGGCGTCGGTGGCCACCACCCTCGAAATCGCCGGGGTGGTTGGCTGGCTGGCAGCCGGCGACTCGTTGGCCGGTGCAGCCAGCACGTCAACGACGTCGCCCACTCGGACCAGGTCGATCAGCGCGCCGTCCGCCAGGTGTAGCGGCACAATGCGGGCGCCCGGCCCGGCCGTCGACTCGGCCAGCCGGCTCCCCAGTAGCCGGACGTCGGTGAGCACTTCGCCGCGCCGTGTCGGGCCGGCGAGCGTGGACCCGACCACCGCTGCGAGGTCAGCTTGCGATCCGTCGGGAACCGTTGTCGTCAAACGCTTTTCGAGCCGGATATCATCGGGAGTCAACGCGGTGCCGGGGCGCAGATCACGCGCGGCCACCACCACCTCGGCACGATCATCGTCTGGATTCGACCGCAGTGCCGCCACGCCGGCCAACACGACGAGCCCGCCGGCGGCGACGCGCCGGGCCAGCACGGTGCGGGTCCAGTCCGGGCGCAACGACATCGATATCCTGCTGAACAGGGTTGGATTCAGCGATGGCTCCGCCACGCTGCACACGGTAGGCGCAGCGCATTGCCGGGGGCGCCCGTCAGGGAGCGCTCTGTGGATAACCTACTGAGTCGAGGCGGCCGCGGTGGCCGGCGTGGAACTGCTGTTCGACTTCTCGGCTGAGCTCGACGTCGTGCTTTCACTCGACCCCGAACTGGTCCCTGACTCGCTCGTCGAGGATCCGTTGGTCGAACTCTTTGTCTTCTTGCCTGATTCGCGGCTGTCCGTGCGGTAAAAGCCGCTGCCCTTGAATACCACGCCAACGGAGCTGAACAGCTTGCGCAGCCGACCGGAGCACTTCTTGCACTCCGTCAGGGCTTCGTCGGTGAAGGCCTGCACAACGTCAAAGCGGTCGGCGCACTGAGTGCACTGGTAGCTATACGTCGGCACAAAAACCTCCGGATGATGTGGAACTGGATTAGCACTCTACCGTGTCAAGTGCTAGAACCGCCACGTGACACTAATCATTCCCTCCGGTCATTCGCGGATCGGCAGCGTGATCACCCCGCGCTCCGGCGTGAGCGCGTGAGTCATTCGTACGTCGTGCGGCTCTGACGGCAACTCGTCGATGAACTCCGCGTCGCGCGCCGTCGCGATCAGCCGCGCTTGGGGATCCCGGTCCGAAAGCGATCGGTCATAGAAGCCGGCGCCGCGGCCCAGCCGCACGCCCCGGCGGTCGACCGCCAGCGCCGGAACAAACACCAGTTCGGCCTCGGCCAGGGCCGACTCGGGCAGCCAGGGCTCGGGCGGCTCGAGCAGCCCCCAGCGCCCGCGGGTAAGTGCGCCGGGCCGATACTCACCCCACCAAAGCGGCAATGGAGTGTCGTCAGCCGTGGTGCGCGCAACTGGCAGCAGCACCCGCCCCGCTCGGTGCAGCAACACATTCAGCATCTCAATGGACCCGGGCTCGGTGCCCACCGGCACATACGCGCAGACCGTGCTGCCGCTGCTCACCAGAAGCTCTACGTGCTCGTTGAGCATCCGGGCCTCAGCGGCCCGCACGTCGTCGGCAATGCTGCGCCGGGCCGCCAGCAGCTGTTTCCGCAACGCGGCCTTGCTCGCAGTCGCCACCCCTCAACGATGACAGGCCGGGTTTTCGCGCCGCCACAACACGTCGGCGGGCCTGGTGAGGGTTATCGTGTGAACAATGTCAAGCCCAGAAGTCCCGATCCCATTCACGGCGATCGTCCCGGCGGCCGGCCTGGGCACGCGTTTTCTGCCCGCGACCAAAACGGTGCCCAAGGAGCTGCTGCCCGTCGTCGACACGCCCGGCATCGAGCTGGTCGCCGAAGAAGCGGCTGCCGCCGGTGCCGAACGCCTGGTGATCGTCACCTCCGAGGGCAAAGACAGCGTCGTCGCGCACTTCGTCGAAGACCTGGTGCTGGAGGGCACGCTCGAGGCACGCGGCAAGAAAGCCATGCTGGCCAAGGTGCGGCGCGCGTCGGCTCTGATCAAGGTCGAGTCCGTGGTGCAGGCCGAACCGCTCGGGCTGGGACACGCCATCGGCTGCGTCGAGCCCGTGCTGGCGGCCGACGAGGACGCCGTCATGGTGCTGTTGCCGGATGACTTGGTGCTGCCGACCGGCGTTCTGGAGACCATGTCGATGGTGCGGGCCGAATACGGCGGCACGGTGTTGTGTGCCATCGAGGTGTCGCCCGAGGAGATCAGCGCGTACGGGGTCTTCGATGTCGAGCCCATCGCCAACGGCGACAATCCCGACGTGCTCAAGGTCAATGGCATGGTCGAGAAGCCCAAGGCCGAGGACGCCCCTTCGCTGTATGCGGCAGCGGGCCGCTACGTGCTCGACCGGGCCATCTTCGGTGCGTTGCGCCGCATCGACCGTGGCGCCGGCGGCGAAGTCCAGCTCACCGATGCCATCGCGCTGCTGATCACCGAGGGCCACCCCGTCCATGTCGTTGTGCATCACGGTTCTCGACACGACCTAGGAAATCCCGGCGGCTACCTCAAGGCTGCGGTTGACTTTGCATTGGATCGTGACGACTATGGCCCGGATTTGCGGCGGTGGTTGGTGGCGCGATTGGGCCTGACCGAGCAGTAGCCGGACAGTAACGCCGGGCCCAGTTCCGCCCCGGCATTGGTGCCCGCCAGGGTTCGACGGCGGAAAGGCGCGCTTGTGCGTTCTGTGGAGGAGCAGCAAGCCCGGATATCGGCCGCTGCAGTAGCCCCGCGGCCGATACGTGTTGCCATTGCCGAGGCGCAGGGGTTGATGTGCGCCGAAGAAGTGGTGACCGAAAGGCCACTGCCCGGATTCGATCAGGCCGCAATCGACGGCTACGCGGTGCGCAGCGTCGACGTGCTCGGTGTCGGCGAGGCGGGTGTCGGTGAACTTGACGACGAAGCAAGCGACGAGGACGAGCGTGGCGGGCTGGTCCTGCCGGTGATGGGAACCATCGAAGCCGGTGCGCGCACACCCAGCAGGCTGCAGCCCCGGCAAGCTGCCCGGGTGCAGACCGGCGCCCCGCTGCCGACGCTGGCCGACGCGGTGCTGCCGTTGCGGTGGACCGACGGCGGGACGGCGCGGGTGCGGATCCTGCGCGGCGCGCCGTCGGGTGCCTATGTGCGGCGCACGGGGGACGATGTCCAGCCCGGGGACGTCGCGGTGCGGGCGGGAACGATCATCGGCGCGGCTCAGGTGGGGCTGCTGGCGGCGGTCGGTCGCGAACGCGTGCTGGTGCACCCGCGCCCGCGGCTGTCGGTCATGGCCGTGGGTGGCGAGCTGGTCGACATATCCCGCACCCCGGGCAACGGGCAGGTGTACGACGTCAATTCCTATGCCTTGGCCGCGGCCGGCCGCGATGCCGGCGCGGAGGTGAACCGCATCGGCATCGTCAGCAACGATCCCAAGGAGCTCGGCGAAATCGTCGAGGGCCAGATCAACCGCGCTGAGATCGTGGTGGTCGCCGGGGGAGTCGGGGGTGCGGCGACCGAGGCGGTGCGTGCGGTGCTTTCCGAGCTCGGCGAGATGGAGGTCGTGCGCGTCGGCATGCATCCCGGATCGGTCCAGGGCTTCGGGCAGCTTGGGCGCGAGGGCGTTCCGACGTTTCTGTTGCCGGCCAATCCGGTCAGCGCCTTGGTGGTCTTCGAGGTGATGGTTCGGCCGTTGATCCGGTTGTCGCTGGGCAAGCGCCAGCCCATGCGCCGAATCGTGCAGGCCCGCACGCTGTCACCGATCACTTCGGTGGCCGGGCGCAAGGGCTACCTTCGCGGTCAGCTGATGCGTGATCAGGACACCGGTGAATACCTGGTGCAGGCACTGGGCGGCGCTCCGGGGGCGTCATCGCATCTGCTGGCCACGCTTGCGGAAGCAAACTGTCTGGTTGTGATTCCCAGCGGCGCGGAGCAGATTCGCACCGGTGAGATCGTCGACGTCGCCTTCCTGGCTCAACGCGGCTGAGCGCAGCGACTGCACCCCGCCCGTGAACCTCTTGCGCTCCAACTCGCGGCATCCGGGTTGGCCCATGGGCGCGGGACCGCTCCGGGTCCCGGCAGGAATGGTCCGGCTGCGGGCGGTGCGGATGCGTGACGGGGCGCAGTGGAGCCGGATCCGCTTGGCCGACCGCGCGCATCTCGAGCCATGGGAGCCCAGCGCGGAGGGCGATTGGACCGTCCGACACACGGTTGCCGCATGGCCGGCGTTGTGTTCCGGTCTGCGTTCGGAGGCCCGAAAGGGTCGCATGCTGCCGTACGTGATCGAGCTCGACGGGAGGTTCTGCGGCCAGCTGACCATCGGCAACGTCACCCACGGGGCGTTGCGGTCGGCTTGGATCGGCTACTGGGTGCCGAAGTCGGCGACCGGCGGCGGGGTGGCCACCGGGGCCTTGGCGTTGGGTCTCGACCACTGCTTCGGTCCGGTCATGTTGCATCGCGTGGAGGCCACGGTGCGCCCGGAAAATGCCGCGAGCAGGGCCGTTCTGGCCAAGGTCGGGTTCCGTGAAGAAGGGCTGTTGCGCCGCTATCTCGAAGTCGACAGAGCGTGGCGGGACCACCTATTGATGGCCATCACCGTCGAAGAGGTGTACGGATCGGTGGCGTCGACCTTGGTCCGCGCCGGGCACGCCAGCTGGCCTTAATGGCAGCCTTCACACGCCACGAAATCCCAACGTGGACGAAGTGTGGCTGACGTGACACGAGTGGCCTTTGGTGCTTGTAATGGGCAAATTACAGGTGTGTAATTGTCCTGGTCGCATGGACCCGGCCGCGTTGGCCACCGATCGGCCTCGCGGGGAAAGGAGCAGGTCGCCGTGCCAAGCATCCCCCAATCGTTGTTGTGGATCTCGCTGGTGGTGCTTTGGCTGTTTGTGCTGGTTCCGATGCTGATCAGCAAACGCGATGCGGTACGGCGCACCAGCGATGTGGCCTTGGCGACCCGGGTGCTGAATGGCGGTGCCGGTGCCCGTCTGCTCAGGCGCAGCGGTCCCGCCGAGGGGCATCGCAGCGACCCCGACTGGAAGTCGGAGGACAGCGAGCTCGCCGACGTTGACCAGGACGAATACCAGGACGAGGACCAGGACCACGACACCGACGATGCGCAGCCCCCACACCCGGTTGTCATGAAGGTCACGGAGGCCGAGCACACCGAGCCCGACTACCTGGACGTCGACGTGGTCGAGGATTCAGGGGCGCTGCCGGCGGGAGTCGGCGCCCAGGAGACCGAGCCCGTGGCGGTCGCAGACGGAACCCGGTTGGCTGCGGTCGGCGAGGACGACCGCTCAGACGAGGCCGACGAGACCGATTCGGTGAGCCAAGAGGACAAAGAGACTGAGCCCGAGCACGACGACGAATACGAGTACATCGAGGACTCGTCCGGTTTGGAGCCCGAGGAAGACGACGAACTCGAGGAGGACGGGACTTCGCCCCCCGTCGCGCCGTCCGTCTCACGGCGGCGCCGGTTCGACCCGAAGAAAGCCGCTGCGGTCAGCGCCCGGAAATACGTGTTCCGCAAGCGCGTGCTGATGCTGATGGCCGTCATCTTGGTCGGCTCGGCGACGGCGGCCTTCGAAGTGACGCCGACCGCCTGGTGGGTATGTGGCAGCGCCACCGTTGTGACCGTGCTCTACCTGGCATATCTGCGCCGGCAAACCCGGATTGAGGAGAAGGTGCGTCGGCGCCGGATGCAACGAATGGCACGGGCACGGCTGGGCGTGGAGAACGCTGCGGATCGCGAATTTGACGTGGTCCCATCGCGGCTGCGGCGCCCGGGTGCGGTGGTACTGGAGATCGATGACGAGGACCCGATCTTCGAGCATCTGGAACACGCGGTGCCGATGCGGACCTATGGATGGCCCAGGGACCTGCCGCGAGCGGTCGGCCAGTAGCGGCCACGGGACTGTGTCGGGGCCGTTGCGCTTGCAGAACTGGTAGCCTGCTAGCGATCAGGGGCTATGGCGCAGTTGGTAGCGCGACTCGTTCGCATCGAGTAGGTCAGGGGTTCGAATCCCCTTAGCTCCACAAGAGAAAGACCTGGTCGGCCTAAATGGCGTAGCTGGCGAGATGGTCGAGAGGCCCCGGTACACAACGGGTACACACGGCCCGGGTGGGTTGTCGATCAGCGTGTGTGATCAAGAACCCGGCTGGCAGTACGCGCAAGCCATCGGCGCCGCCGCACGCAAAGTCCCCAAACTCATCCGACAACCCGATGTGGCTAGAGCCGACTCGCGGCGAAAGTCGCGGCCTGACGAGGCATCCCGGACTCCACATATTGAAGGTGCGCCGACGAATCCACGCCGTCTGAGCAAATCGGATCGCCGGGCATACACAAGTCGACGGCCTTAGCCCCATACAGCGGGCTGATCGCGGTTAGCGGCCCGCCCGGACCTCTACTCGATGGATTCCCAAAGACGGCTACCGCGGCTACGTGGTCAGCCACCTTGGGCGGCATCGGCGCGGGGACCAAGCCGAAGGGCAATGGCACACCGGCCGAGGTGATGACATCGATCACGACCGCGCCTTGGGACATTCCACCGAGCACCATCCTGGTGTTGGGACAATTCGCGGCCATGTACTGGACATGAGCGCTCGCGTCATTAGCACCGGCGGAGGCGGAATTAGAGAAATCGTCGGTGGCAGGGTAGTTGACCGCGTAGACCCCGACAGACCTCCCGCCAACTTGCGAGCGCAGCGCGTCGACAAATGCCTGTCCGACCCCACCAACACCAGGTAGCTCGCCGGTACCCCGGGCGAACACCACTTCCACGTCGGGGCACGGCTGGGCGGACGCGGACGGGACTGGTGCGCTCAGCAGCATCGCCCAGGTGGCCATCATCGCGGCACCAAGGAAAACAGCGATCTGGCGTGCCCTCATGATGACCCAATCCTGACATACCGCCGCGCCGAGCCCAGCGAGCAGGTCCGCGCCCGCCGGCTAGGCGAGGCCGACCACTTGACCACTCTCGACCCGCACGCTGTCGTCACGCTGCTCGGCACCCCCTAAACCGCCGGCACCACCGGCTGATTCACAACACCACCAACACGAAGGAAGAACATGAGTAAGCAATCAGGCAGCATCCTGGGCAAGTCCCTCGACAACCGCCAGCCCGCGCCGGCCATCACGCCGGGTAGCGATCCGACCTCGAAGCTCCGCACATCTGATCGCGAAGTGAAGACAACCCCGCCGGCCCCCACCGATCAGAGCTCGACCCAGCTCGATCCGCGGCGCAGCGTGGCCGACAAGATCGGCAAGATCGGCGCTGACGGCCACGGTCCGGGAGTTGCACTCTGACGCCCTACATCAACGACGAGAACGGCGCCGGTTGGCGTCCCGAAACGCAAGCGCCGCAACCAGTCACATGGTCAGCACCGGCTACAGGGGAAACCCCGCTTGAGCTGGCTTACGCTACGCAGCAGGCGATACAGCGCCAGCACGGCCAGTTCCTCGACAACGTCGAACGCGTAAAAGACCAGCTCTCACCCGAGGGCCTGCAGCAGCAGCTCGCGAACTTCGCTTCCAGTGAAGCTGGCGTGGCAGCCATCGACCGCACCGAGAAGCTCGCCACCGAGCACCGTGAAGCCGCCGAATCGGCCTACAACGCAGCGGTGAACGCCGTTAGCGCGCAGGGGGATACGGCCGCGGAGCTCCGCAACACCCGTGCTGCCGATGGCGCTGTTCGCCAGCTCGAGCGCCTGCCAGCCGGGGAGCGCACCCAGGCTGCGAAGGCGATCCTTGAGGCGACGAACCCTGAACAGCTCGGCGCCGTCGCCGAGGCGATCACGACTGTTGGTGTCAACCCCGGCGTCGTTGAAACGCTGGTCGCGCAACAGCTTCCCGAGGTAGTGGCCCACGCCAAGCAGGTCGCCGAGGCATGCAAGCAGGAAACGGTGTTACGGCACAATGCATCCCGGCTTCGTGAGCATGTTCGCGAAGTACGCCGCCTGCAGGTACCACTAGTGGATCCGAACAGCCTTCGGCACTGACAATCCAGAATTGACATCGGTGACGTTGCTTAGCCGGTGTCATGGTCAGCACCCCGGCTGCGCGATCTAAGGGGTTAGGTCGCTGCGCCGCGCTGATCGTGGCGATCCGGTGAGACTGGACAACCTCACCGGATCGCCGCACCCCCAGAACAGGCATTGCCGGCTCGACAGCCAGTCCCGCTAACGGCGAAAAGCTGTGGGGCAAGCCAAAGGATCCCCGAATGATCCTCCGGCCTAGCTGTGCCCTGGCAGCTCGAGCCGGCAATGCCGCACAACAACGAAAGACAGGAGGACGCCAAGTAATGCCACGCGCACCGCATCAGTGTGCCGCCGCCGGCTGCAACCATCTTGTGCCAGCCGGCGGCGGCCCGCGCTGCCCTCAGCATCGCGGCGCCAGCCCGCGAAAATTCAGCAACACCAACGCCTCTCGTGACCGGGCATCGACAGCCGGCCACAAACGCCGTTGCGCAGCACCCCGCCGCGCAGATCGGTGAACACCAATTCGTCGCGGCACTTGCCGATCATCAACGCGGCCAGCTCGTCACCCAGCGCCGCCGGGAACGGCACCGAACGACGCTCCCAGCTTTTGGGTGTGCTCCACACCAGAACACTGGACTCGGTGACTGACCGCGACACGTTGACCCGGCGGCGCAGCATGTCGAAGTCCCGCACCCTCAGGGCCGCCATCTCACCCCACCGCAACCCGGTGTAAGCCGGGAACCGGATAACCTCGGCCTGGCTGTCGACCGCGCGGGTTCGGGCCTTACTTCAGAGTGCGGATGTGCTCGCCCAGTTCGGGGCTTTCGATCGCGCGGGCGAGGTAGGGTGCGGCCGCTTGCGCGATGATGGACATGACTGGGGAGCGTGGTGGGATCGGGATGAAGTGGTTGCCGATGACGAGCCCAGTGCCGCCGTCGCGGTCGAGGCCGCCGAGCAGTTCCCTGATCAGATTCGGTGGGTGCCTGTTGAACACGAGCGTTGGCTGGACCGCGACGTTGACCGGCCACCTTGTTCGCCCGATCGTGACCTGGGGACCTGAATCGGCGGGGATCTGAACGATTCGGTTGTTGTAGAGGTCGGTGATGTACACGTTTCCGGCCGCATCGACGGCGACTCCTGAGGCGCCTCGCAGATTGGTGCCAAGCCTCGCAGGCGGACCGCCGTTCACCGGCACTTTCACGATCTGGTCGCCGTCACCAAAGTAAACGTGCTGTCCCGACGGGTCGACCGCGAAGGCATTCCCCGCGTCGTTCCGTGCAACATTGATGACAATTTCCGGTCCTCCGTCCGCCGGTATTTTCACGACGGCTATAGGGAGGATGGTTGTTTGATGTTCCGTATAGATGTACACATTTCCTGGAATGTCCACGGCAATGGCGGACGGAATTCGTTCGGTTTCGGTCCAGATGACGATCGGCGGGCCTCCGTCGGCGGGTATCTTCAGCGCCTTGAAGGTTGAACCGGCGTCAAGGGTTTTGCGACCGTGTACACGTTGTCGGCCCAATCGACGGCCACGCCGTCGGGCTGCACAAGTCCATCGGCCAGGATCGTTTCCGGTCCGCCGCCGGCCGGTAGTTTGATCACCCCAAGGTTGCCGGGTTCTGCGAGGAACACGTTTCCGCTACGGTCGGACGCCAGCGCAAACGCGTAGCTGGCGCCTGGAATGGGCGTTTTTACGCCGGTATTTGCCGCGATGCGAAAGGCATTGTCTTCGGAAAGGTCGGCTACATAGACGTCGACCGGTGGTGCCGCATTCGCGGGCAGTGTTGTGGGCTCTCCCACATAGATGATGTTGGGGTCGTGAAACGACTCTGGGTGAACCGGCATGCAAACTCCTCTGCTCACGCCGCCTCGACGGCTTCCCAAAGCGATTCTCACACAACGGTCATCTACATTTGGCGCCTCCGCCTTTCACGTCTTCTGTGGCACCGCGCCACTAAGTAAGCAATGGAAAGGCCTGCCACTGAAGTGACGGGCGGCTGAGCTGCGTGGTGGTCTCGCCTATGCAGACCCAACCGTGGTGTTCAAGACCATAGTTGCCGAGCGCTCGTCCAGCAGCGCGTCTATCCGCGCCGTATTTGGCGTGCGACCTTCTGCCTCACGGGCCATCTTGCGAATCGCGAGCAGCAGTCCGAGTTCGGAGTCGATCACCTCGAGGTCGCGCATACGCGGAGCTTAGTCCGGGGTAGAAACTGACGTATGGCTACCGACAATTCAGAGCGGCAATACCTCATTGCACGTGAGATGGATCTGTTGCTCGCCGAGGGGGAACGCACTGAGAGTCACCTCTTCGATCTCGACTACGAGAACGACAACGACCCCGAGGTGAAGAAAGAGAAAGCGTGGCTAGACCACATCCGCGCCAGACGCAACGTTCTGGACGAAGAAATCCACGAGTTGCAACGCATCCAGGAGCGTACCGACGTTGTGCAGCTCGAAGACCACCACAACCAGTGACCCTGGCCGAGGCGGAACGCGCTATCCGCTGACGCGACGACAGGAGGCCCTGCTGCCGCCTACGGCAAAACTTTCGTATGGCCAATTCGGGTCAGAGTTGTGTCGATCGCGGTGGCACTGCGCCGTGATCGCTCAAAGCGGCCTGAGGTTCTTTTTTGGCCACCCGGCGGAGCTGAATCATTCGTGCGGCGCCGACCAGCACAGTGGTGGTCGCCCCAGCCGCAGCGGCCAACAAATAGCCCACTCCGACAGGCAAGCTCCAATCCAAACCGAGAAAGTGCGCGGTTATGGATCCGGTGTTCTGCGCTACGAAGATCAGCAAAATGATCAGGATCACCAGCCCGACGACGAGCGCCCACCACGCGGCCGCGAGCCGCGTGACCGGTGAGCGGGTTGTCGGTGTGGTCGCGACACCCGCCGGTCCGGATGCAGGCTGGGGTGGAACGGCTGGCCGGGAATTCATGCTTTTTGTCTAGCCCTTTACGCGGTCAGCCAAACACAGTTGACGACTTGAGTGGAATCGATTTGACCGGTTCGGTCCCGGGTACACGCGTCGTTGTGAAGTTGAGGGCGGCGTCGCAACGCATTCGACGCGGCCAGCAGGAACTGCTGCGCTTTCAACGCCGGTTGTGGTTTGCCGTTGGCCCTGTGGCCGGCCCCCGTCAGAGGTATTAGGCAGGGCTTCTTTTTGTCAGGTGCA
>Ga0210396_10000859_pt1 | contig 35272 bp, 32 predicted proteins | sample IncBWH17OmetaG_FD_155466 | JGI IMG/M metagenome (GOLD analysis project Ga0210396, IMG submission 155466) | Forest soil microbial communities from Barre Woods Harvard Forest LTER site, Petersham, Massachusetts, United States - Inc-BW-H-17-O ...
CGCCGAGCTGAATATGGCGGAAGCAAACTTGCAAAAATTGTGGGTCGCGCTGCTTCTGGCGGCAACCATCGGGATTCTGCTTCGTGAGCGCCGCTTGTGGCCGCTTCTTCTGCTATGGGTGCCGCTTCCTTTCTACATGCTTTCGATTGCCTATAGTGGTGTCCCGATTTTTCTGCCGACCTGGTGGCCGTTTTCGTTTTACAACGTGCGTTATGGCCTCCAGCTTCTTCCCTTGTTTTCCGTCTCCGCCGCGCTGAGCGTTTATTTTCTGCTGGGCCTTGCTCAGAACAAAATCGCGCGAACGGCGGTTCTCTCCGCGGCTGCAATCCTGCTTGCCGCGAGTTATGCATCGATCTGGCGCGCGCAAGCGATCTGCTTCCGCGAGGCCTGGGTGAACTCTCGAACCCGCATTGCTTTCGAAACGGAACTCGCGTCCAATCTGAAAAAGTTGCGTTCTGACACGACACTGCTGATGTACCTGGGCGACCACGTGGGAGCTCTGCAGCAGGCCGGAATCCCTCTGCGCCGGACGATTAACGAAGGCAATCACCACCCCTGGAAATCGCCACTCGATCCCGAAGGCTTGTGGGAACGCGCCCTGGCGAAACCCGCGCAATATGTCGATTTTGTGGTTGCGATGGATGGCGATCCGGTGGCTCTCGGCGTGCAAAAGCAAGGCCTGGATTCCATGATAGTGATCCGTACGATCGGACAGCCCGCGGCCACAATCTATTGGGCGCATCGCCACTCCCTGTAATCACGCCGGTTAACCATGCCGGCCGAGGAACACGTTGGGACAGGGTTTCCCAGTGATAAAATTCAGCCAACTCGCGGCTCATGCTCACAATGCAGCACACTTACGACCTTCTGCAGAACGAGATGGCCTCTATCGTTGGGGTCTCGATCACGCGCCTGGTGCTGGCGGCGATTCTCGGTGGTCTGATCGGGCTGGAGCGTCAACTGAAGCATCGCCCAGCCGGGCTGCGCACCAATCTCTTTATCTGCCTGGGCGCGGCGATGTACACGCTGCTCTCTGATACGCTTGCCGTCGAGCATATTGGAGATCACACCCGTATTGCAGCCCAGATCATTCCAGGAATCGGCTTCATCGGTGCCGGTTCGATCCTTCATTCTCGCGACAAACTGGTTACCGGATTAACCACAGCGGCGACCATTTTCGTGGTGGCTTCCGTCGGCATGGCGGTTGGTGGAGGACTCTATCTCACCTCAATTTTTGCCACCGGACTCATTTTGCTCTGCCTCTATCTGTTGGGGCGTGCGGAAGAGCAATTCGGTTTGAAAACGGCAGTCCACGGTTATGAAGTGGCCGGCCGGAGCGCTAACGAAATCACCCTTGAAATAAACCGTCTTCTGGAAAGCGTCCACGCCATGATGGACGATGTGCAGGTTGCCCCGACGCCGCAACATGTGCGAGTTCACTTTGAACTGGAGGCAACGCGCAAGGATCAGCGCCAGGTTTTGCAACTGCTGAAGCAATCTCCGGTTTTTGAAAGTGCGACTTGGCTGGGTCCGGTAAACATCGAATGAGTTCGCCGGTGACCGTGATTCCTTTCGTCAAGGCGAGCGCCTGCGGAAACGATTTCCTGATCATCGATGGCATTCATGCCCCAGCCGATCTGGCTGGGTTCAGCCAACGCATCTGCGAACGGCATCAGGGTGTAGGCGCTGACGGGGTAGAGTGGCTTTTTCCTGCGCAAGGCGCCGATGTGCAGGCGCGCCTGTTCAACGCCGATGGATCTGAGGCGGAAATTTCCGGCAATGGCACCCGCTGCGTGGCCGCGTACCTATGCTCCCAGCGAGCTAGAGAAAAAGTTGTCATACGCACCGGCGCCGGCCTGAAGGCGTGTACCTTCACCTCTCGCAACGAAACGCAATATGAGTTTGAGATCGCTATGGGCGAGCCCGAGGTCGGGGATGAGTTCGCCATCAAACTGGCTTCTCGGGAAGTGTCGGGCATTCCGGTCTCAATGGGCAACCCGCACTACGTGATCTTTGTAAACGAATTTGCTTCGAACTGGCAGGCAGAAGCAGCTGAGATCGGGTGCCATAGCACCTTCAAGCATAGGATTAACGTTGAGGTAGTAAGACCTGTGGATAAAAGAAATACCGAGGCCAGATTCTTCGAGCGGGGAGTGGGTGAGACTCAATCCTCTGGAACCGGCTCTTGCGCTGCAGCCGTGGCCGCCATCGTAACCAAGCAAGCCGAGTCACCGTTGCGCGTGCATACGCCAGGCGGAGTGCAAACGGTGCGCTGGGAGGGACAAGTTTTTCTTCGAGGAACGGCGCAACTCGTCTGCCGGGGCGAATTTTTTGGTTTAACAGCCGATGCCCGGACGAGGCGTCCGGGACCACGTGGGCGTCGCCCAGTCAAGGGATCGTGAGTCACCGAAGTAACAGATTGAGTTTTTCGGCACCCTGTTAAGATTGACCCTCCGAACGTTGATCCCGATGCCGTCGACGCCAGCCATCCCGCCCATCAAGCCGCCCGCGCTTCAACCGGGCGACACCATCGGAATCATCGCTCCCGCCAGCAACATTAAACCTGAGCTGTTGGAAGCCGGATGCGACGCGCTTGAGAAACTCGGATACAAGTCCTTTTATCTCGACTCCATCACGAAAAAAAATCTTTACTTCGCCGGTCCCGCAGATCGCCGGGGCCGCGAATTGGAAGAAATGTTTACCCGAGATGAGGTCCGCGCCATCATCTGCGCTCGCGGCGGATATGGCGCCAACTATCTGCTCAATACGCTCAATCTGGACAAGATCAAGGCACACCCTAAAATTTTCGTTGGCTACAGCGATATCACCTCACTGCTGACTTACATTTCAGACTCCACAGGGCTCATAAACTTCCACGGTCCCATGGTCACAAAGGATTTCGCCCGTTCCGATGGGGTCGATCTAGCCTCGTGGGAAGCCGCGCTCACGGGAGCTTCAGAGTGGAACCTGGAGCTTGGACCAGAATCAGGAGCGAAGTCTCTAGTGGCCGGTTCGGCGGAGGGAGTTCTCTATGGCGGCTGTCTGTCCATGCTGGTAGCTTCGTTGGGCACGCCGTATGAAATCCACACGGAAGGGACGATATTGTTTATTGAAGACGTGGCCGCGAAGCCTTATCAGATCGATCGCATGCTGATGCAGTTGAAATTGGCGGGCAAGTTGGCGGACGTTCGCGGCATCGTATTCGGCGAGATGCTGGAGTGCCTGCAAAATAAGGATCAGGACTACACTTTGGAAGAAGTTGTATTGCGCCTGGTCGGAGACTTGGGCGTACCCGTGGCGTTTGGACTGCGATCTGGCCACGTCTCCCGCCGCAACATCACGCTTCCTTTGGGAGTGCGCGCGGCACTCAATGTGGGCAAAAGAGAAGGAAGCCTCCGGATTCTGGAATCCGCCACAACATCGGCGGCGGTATCGTCGCGTGACTTGTGTGGGGCGGACACGCCTGTCCGCCGCCTTTGACTTTGGATGTGGATTCATAGTCTTGTTTTATAGTTTGGAATCGGTGGGGAAGCGGACAAGAGTGTCCGCTCGACCCTCGTCGAAATCGAGATGATGCATACAATTGGTCAATCCGAATCACGGCCTCGGTATCCAACATAAGTCAATCATGACCGGGAACAAACACATTCACCTGATTGGGATCTGCGGCACGGCGATGGCCTCGCTCGCCGGGATGCTGCAGCAGCGTGGCTTTCGCGTCACCGGCTCCGACGCAGCCGCTTATCCGCCTATGTCGGATTTTCTGGCATCACTCGACATTCCCTTGGCCCAGCCATTTGCCGTGCAGAACCTGCAACCGCAACCCGACCTGGTGGTCGTGGGAAATGCGATCTCGCGCGGCAACGTGGAACTGGAGCACGTTCTCGATCAGCGCATCCCGTTCTGTTCATTGCCACAAATTCTCCATGATGAATTTCTGCGCGGCAAGGAAGTGCTGGTCGTCGCAGGCACGCACGGCAAGACCACTACGACCTCCATGTTGGCGTGGATTTTTCACACCGCAGGACTGCATCCCTCTTTCCTGATCGGCGGGATTGCAGAAAACTTCGGCAGCAGCTTTCAACTCGGACAAGGCAAGCATTTCATCCTCGAGGGCGACGAGTACGACACCGCTTTCTTCGACAAGGGTCCGAAGTTCCTGCATTACTTTCCCGACTCCGTTATCTTGACCTCGGTTGAATTTGATCACGCGGATATCTATAAAGACCTCGATGCTGTCGAAACGGCTTTCAAGCGTCTGGTGAATCTGGTGCCGCGCCGCGGCCGCATTATCGCCTTCGATACCGGAGAGAGCCTCGACCGGTGTCTCGCTCGCGCGTTCTGCCCGGTGGAACGGTACGGATCCGGCACGAACGCAACTTGGCAAATCACCAACCTGCATTTGGAACCCGGACGAACCACATGGTCGCTTCGGCGGGACGGAAAGCTGTGGGGGGATTTCGAATACGCGGTTGCGGGCGAGTACAACGTCTGGAACGCAACCGCCGCGGCCGCGCTGGCCGCCGGATACGGTATTTCTCGGGAAGAGATCTCAGCCGCGTTGAAGACTTTCAAAAGCGTGAAGCGGCGCCTCGAAGTCCGCGCCAGGGTGAATGGCATTACCATCATCGATGACTTTGCGCATCACCCGACGGCAATTGCGGGTACGCTCACCGCGCTACGTTCGAACTATCCGGGTGCGCGCTTGTGGGCAATCCTCGAGCCGCGTTCGAATACTATCCGACGCAACGTGCTGCACAATGAATTGGCGAAGAGTCTAGCGCTGGCAGACGAAGTCGTCGTGGCAAAAGTCTACATGTCAGAAGCGATTCCGGAGGCCGAACGGCTGGACTTAGCGGCGGTGGCGGCGCAGATCCAGAAGCATGGACGGCGGGCGCGCATTGTGCCCACTGTCGAGGGGATTGTGCAACTGGTTGCGCCCGAGATGCGTTCGGGCGATGTTGTCGCTATTCTCTCCAACGGAGGCTTTGGCGGCATCTACGAGAAGCTCCCTGAACGGCTGAAGTCGCTCGCCACCAGTCAGCCGCAAAACTTGGGCAACGAAAACAAATTGATTTTGAGCTGAACGCCATGAACAATATCTCTCAACTGCAGAAGGCCTGTTGTCCTGCTTCGTCCCAAGAATCCCAGTCGTCCGGAGATGCGCACCGTTGATGCGCACTCTGGTCATGCTCGGATTCTGGGCTGCACTGCTTCCCTTCGCGGCCTTGATCGGCTTTCCGTGGACTTTGATAACCGGTGACGTCAGTCTGCTCTATCGCATGACGATGTGGGGCGCATGGAACGGAGTTAGACTCGCCGGAATTCAGGTAAAGACCGTTGGTTTGGACAAGCTTGACCCCGCCCGTACCTACATCTTCATGTCCAATCACGTTTCCAACGTCGATCCCCCGATTCTAATGCCGCTGATTCCGCGCCGCATGTCGGTCATGGTCAAGAAAGAGTTGTTCCGTGTTCCGGTATTGGCAAGGCTTATGCGATTCGGATCGCTCGTTCCCGTCGACCGTGGAAACCGCGAGTCGGGTATCGCCGCCGTCCGGGCCGCCGCGGATGTAATTCGTCAAGGTGTCAACATGACCATCTACGTCGAAGGACACCGCTCCTTCGATGGCAAGCTTCTGCCGTTCAAGAAGGGACCGTTTTACCTGGCCGAGGAGTGCGGTGTTCCGGTGGTGCCCGTCACGATCGTAGGTTCGCACGAGGTCATGCCAAAGCGCAGGTTTGCGATCAAGCCGGGTACGGTGACGGTAATCTTTCACGCCCTAATCGAGCCCAAAGATTTCGGCAGCCGCGACTGCCTGATGGCGAAAGTCCGGAGCGCTATCGACAGCGGACTGCCCGCTGAACTCCAAGAGTCAAACCCGATAACCACAGAGGACACCAAGGTTCACGAAGGAAAAGCTTCGGCTTGACCAATACTCCTCTGCGTAACTGTCGAAATTAAAAGAGATGTCGTTCTGAAACCGGCGCTCTATTCGGGTGAAGGATCTTGCGCGGACAACGAATGACTCGCGGCCGGCTTGGGCCCGACGCAACAGCAGAAACGGAATAGCTAAGCTAGTCTTTCTTGACCCGAACGGCCTTCGCGATTTCGGGTAATCGGCTCAGCAGCGCTGAAACCTTCAGCCACAATTTGTGGTCGATGGCGGGAGTGCCGCTGACAATCGCGCCAGCCTCGATGTCGCCCGCAACGCCGCTTTGCGGGGTGACGATGGCGCCATCCCCAATCTTGCAATGACCCACGATGCCCGCTTGTCCCGTAAGAATTACGTTGTTGCCTACATCGGTTGAGCCGGCAAGACCGACCTGCGCCGCTAGCAGCGAATGTTCGCCAATGCGGGAGCCATGACCAACCTGTACCAGATTGTCGACCTTAGTGCCACGGGAAATGTGGGTTTCGCCGACGCTGGCGCGGTCGATGCAGGAATTCGCCTGGATTTCCACGTCGTCCTCGATGACTACTGGCATCGGTTGCGGGATTTTTTGCCAGTGGCCGAGATGATCTTTCGCGAATCCGAAGCCGTCCGCGCCAATAACCACGCCGTTTTGCAGCAGCACGTTGTTTCCAATGCGGCAGTGCTCGCGGACGACGGAGTGAGCATGTGCCATGAAGTTGTCGCCGATTTTCACCCCCTGATAAATAACTACGTGCGCCAATAGTACGGCGTGTTTGCCAACCTCGACAGATTCACCAACGACGACATACGGTCCGACGTGTGCGCCCTCGCCAATCCGGGCGGAAGCATGGATCACTGCCGTGGGATGAATTCCAACCGCATACTTGGATGGCGGATGGAAGAGACCTATCGCTCGCGCGAATGTCAGATACGGATCCTTGCTGCGCAACATCGCCGTCGCCAGGGCAGGGAAGTCTTCAGCAACGATGACGGCCGATGCGTTCGTCCGCCGGGCCGCAGCCGCGTACTTTGGGTTAGCCACGAAGGTAAGCTGGCCAGGGCCGGCTTCTTCAATTCCAGCGATGCCCATGATCTCGGTATCGGGCGAGCCATTTTCCAGACGCGCGCCCAGCGCAGAAGCAATCTGTGCAAGTTTCATGTGAGTTGTCCGTAAGAGCGAGACCGTGATTGTAATTGAGGCGCAGCCGGAGCCGGAGCGGAAAAGGATCAGAGCCATCTCAGGGATGCGAACCAAAACAAGCCCGCTGACCGGTACAGCTCCCCCTTCTTGGTAGCGGGAGGGTGCCGGCGCGCATCCCGGATGGAATTACTCCCCTCTGTTGTTACAAAGCGCAAAACCGGCAGAAAAAGGCTCAGGAAAATCAACAAATTTTCGGCCAGGAACCGATCTTCATCGAGCGGAATAAGGGCCATGCCCTCAAATGGAGAATGATAAGGTTACGGCCACATCCTCAGGACGACAGGGCGCTGGGGAAACGCGTCTGGAAGTCGAGCAGGCCGACCCATTCCGGCGTCACCGTGATTCGCACCATATTTGAAATTGTGCTCTGAAGCTTCTCAATCCAGGCCTTGCCCTGTTCCGGTCCGAAGTAGCGTTCGGCAGCCAGGGCGTACTCAGGCACGATTCCGTCCAGGTTTTGCAGACGGGCGCTGCCGCGGATCAGAAGCACTTTGTGGGGAAAAACATTGTTGTCGATGGTCAGCGACACCTTTCCGTTCTTGGCCAAGGCTTTCAGTTTGGGCGCTTTGGGCGGGCTTGCCATTACGATCTCTCGTCCGTTCCAGTGGAACCAAATGGGGATGACTCTGGGCGTCCCGTCGGTCCAGACATAGGCGAGGCGTGCAGGAATTTTCGACTCCAACAATTCCTTGGACGTGGCATGCTGCAGTAGCCCGAGATCTCCCTGTTTAACCTTGACTGGCATAGTTCCTCCTTAACGTTGGCCGTGAGCGTTCTCAACAGGCGTCATGGGCCACCGGCATACCACGCAGCATGAAAATAGCGAGCTGCTCATAAGCCATTGATTTCTGCTGTACAGACGTGCCATTTTCATGGCAGGAATCCGATACTCACTTGCATTTGCACCAGGGCGTTCGTCGCGTGTCCTCATGTAATGGCACGCCTTGGTATCCGTCGTAGCTCATACAGAGATCGGTGCTCTTGTATTCCGAGAACCTGAACCAGACGTCCTCGATCGCTTTGTCGCCTGAATCGAGTACGACGAGAAGGTGCCGTTCACTGGACTCAAGCCCCTCAATTTTGAGACTCTTCTTCTGAAGCCCTGCCATGGCTGGACGCTTGTCAATCTTGACCCGCAGCCCATGTGAATTGATTTCACCGCTGGGAGGAATTGTCTCTTTCCATGTTTCGCTATCCGCTGGCCGCGCATTATCCTTTGCGCATGATCGCGATACCGCTCGGCGCTCCTCTCTGGCCGGCAATGCTGGCGATGGCTCAGCAGACCTCGGGCTCCAAAACGGCAGACCTGAGCGCTTCCGAACCTAAGCTTCCGGTGTTATGCCGCAGCTTCGCCAACACCAACTTGGCTTCCTTCAGATGGAGGCGCGGTCGTCAGTGTGGGAAGGCCGACACGCCGCAACAGGTCTTGGAACCGTGGGTCGTCACGCAAGCCGTCCATGCTCGGATCGATATGAAGATAGATAAGCCAGTTGGAGTGTTCTTCGTAGGCTGTCTCCAAGTATTCCAGCGCCCGGTCGTTTTCTCCCAAGCCGATCTGGATTCCGGCGAGGAAGTAGGGTGCGACATACTTTTGCTTGGCTAGTCTTGTCAGATCATCGAGTATCTGACCTGCTTCCACCGGTCTGCCCGCCGTGCCGAGAGTGTGCGCCAGCGCTGCGCGCATCATCGGACTGCCGCCTGACAGCTCGACCCCCTTCTCACTCTCGGTGATGGCCAGTTCGTAGCAACCATTTTTTCTGAGCACCAGGCCGAGAATCCAATGCGTGACTGGGTAGTTGGGGTCCAATTCGATAGTTCGTCGGAGCTGTTCTGTAGCTTCGTCATAACGACGGGCGAAGTACAAGGCCCATCCGACCGCGACGTTTATGATGAGCGATAACGGATCGAGTTCCTGGCTTTTCTTCATCCTGGTCGTAACCTCCCCGTGTCGCCCCATGGTCATCACGTACTCGGCATACCAGTGGTTAGCAGTTGGGTAGGTCGGATTCAGTTCGAGGCTGCGCTTAAATTCTTTCTGCGCCTCTTCCCATTGCCAATCGTGAAGCCAAAATAAGGCCGCCAAAGACGTGCGGGCTTCAGCAAGATCCGGGTCGAGCTGCAGGGCGGTCTTCGCCGCCGCTTTGCCTTTAGGGAACGCTTCCTTCGGCGGCAGATAGCTATTCCATCCCAGGAGCACGTAGGAATCGGCCAAACCAGAATATGCAAGGGCGTAGTTGGGGTCTATCTCGACCGCATGCTGAAAATAATCGATTGCCTTGTAGAACCCTTCTTCGGTCCACCGGTTCCAGTGGTGACGACCTTTCAGGTAAAGCCGGTAGGCCTCGTCATTCTCCGTATGGCGTTTTGTTAAGCGCTTCTTTTCTGCTCGGGTCAACTGTAACCGCAGTTTTCCTGATATCTCATTGGAAATGTCGTCTTGGACGACAAAAATGTCGCCGGGCTTGCGATCGTATTGCCCACCCCACAACTGAGAGCCTGTGGCTACATCGACTAATTCGGCTCCGATGCGTAAAGAGCCACCGCTTTGCATGATTCTTCCTGTGAGCACGGCACGCACATTAAGTTCACGACCGATGGCTTGCGGGTCAATTTCCGCGCCCTTATATCGAAACACTGTGCTCTGCGCCATCACTCGCAACTTCGGCAGAGTCGCCAAGTTATTGATGAGGCTCCCCGTGATACCGTCACTGAGGTATTCGTGTTCAGGATCGCCGTTAGCATTTTTGAAGGGCAACACCGCAAGCGAGTCAATGATCTTCGAGACTCTCTGGGGCCGGAGGGACGCCGTTCGCACGGAAGAAATTTGTGGGCTCTGCTTGCCTCTAGAGGACAAACGACTTGTGGTTGGTATCTGGACCGATTCTGTTTCTTGTTTTGCCACCCTCCGGCCCGGGTCCGTATCTCGCTTTATCCGTTGCAGCTCGGCCCGCATGTCGGCCGCACTCTGATAACGCAGGTCTCTGTCCTTTTCCAAGGCTCTGCGGATCACCTCTTGGAGCGCCGGGGAGATGTCGGGATTGACTTGTATTGGAGCCACCGGGTCGCGATTGAGGATGGCTTCCGTGATGAGGCCAGAACTGGCTCCTTGAAAAGGCAACTTCCCGGTAGACATCTCATACAGAACAATTCCGAAAGAGAACAGATCCGTGCGACCGTCTAACGCCCTAGCCCGTACCTGCTCGGGAGACATGTAGGCCACCGTTCCGAGAGCTATCCCCGGGCTAGTGAGATGTTCTTCGGCGACATAGGACAGAGACTGTGTCGGCTGCGCTGCGACCTGGCTTGCAACATCCTCGGGAAGGATACTTTTCGCTAGGCCGAAATCGAGAATCTTGATGTGCCCCCGCTTAGTGATGAAAATGTTGGCAGGTTTGATGTCACGATGAATGATCCCTTCGCCGTGAGCAGCATCGAGCGCATCGGCAATTTCGATGGCAATAGCGACAACCCGCTCCGTATCCAAGGTGCCTGCCGCTATCAGGTATTTCAGCGTTACGCCATCCAGGTGCTCCATAGCGATAAATGCCTGACCCTCGTGTTTCCCAATTTCGTAGATGGTGCAGATGTTGGGATGATTGAGCGCAGAAGCTCCACGCGCTTCACGGCGAAAACGTTCCAGGGCAATGGGGTTCCGGGCCGCGTTCTCAGGCAGGAACTTTAAGGCGACAAAGCGGCCTAGCTCTTGGTCCTCTGCTTTATAGACAACACCCATGCCACCGCTCCCTAGTTCCTCCAGGACACGATAGCGCGAGATGGTTTGGCCGGTAGCGGAGTGGGTTTGAAGCACACCCGATGTTACGACGGCGACACTTTGGCGCATACTGGTAATAATGTCAGTTAGGTCGCAAAATCCGTGCCCTGCATTCGTGAACGTACCCGCATCGCCGGAAATCAAATTCCTTGTTCGCTGAGTTCAGCTATTACGGGTGTTGACGACAGAGCCGGGCGGATACCCTTAGAAAACCTCAACAAATCGGTAACTGCCGCAACATCGCCACAGTACTCACGACCCGGGTTTCCGAATGTAACGGCCCGTTAGGAGCCGCCACCGGGGCTTGGCCCAGCCTTTCGGCCGATGAACCCCGGGCGGTCCTCGGCTTCATTCCCATTTTGGAACCGCATTCGAGCGCCAGGCAACTCCTTTGTTCCCAGGGTTGTACCTGCAACCCGTTTCTTTTCATAGATCTGGCGGGCGTCCCTCAACCTCGTCCCAATCGATTTCATAGATTTAAGCGAAACGCGCGATTTTTTTTAGGAGTAGTTCATGCCCAAACCGTTACCACCCCATCCCAACGTTTGTAAGTGCATCCACATCAAAGTCAGCGGACAGCAATGCGGATCGCCGCGAGGAACGCAAAAAACGCCTGCTTCGACGACGTCCATTACCGGGCCAGCGAGCAACCGATGGTGCGCGAGGTCCCCGACTTCGCCCGCAATACCTGATCGAACACCCCGAATTCGGCCCCCAATCGAACCCCGGAGCGCGGGCGCCCCCGCCCGCGAGGCCGCGACAGCCGTCCAGCGAGAAACCCAAGCCGAGCCACGAGCCGCAGAGCAAAACGCCACGCAGAAAAGCACAACGACAGACCCAGCCGCGGAGCGGCGAAAGAACGCAGCCCGCGGCGCAAGCCGTGGGACAGAAGCCGAAAACAATCCAGCGCCGAAGGAGCGAAAGAACCCTCGCGATCCATCCTCGGACAAGGTCGAGAACGCGAAAGAAAACGAACGGATCCAACCAGCCGAAGCCGCGATCCCCGGCGCAATGGCAGGAAACTGGCACGATCTCCGCGCCGTCTTCGAGTTCGCCGGAATCAGCGAACCGAACAAGGAAGCCCCGGTAACTCGGGAGCATAACCGGTGAGGCAGACCGGATTTGAAGACTTGTCTTCGAAGCACTAACATCTAGTCATGCCGGTTGAAACAGAAATTACTGCCTCCACCCGCACGCCGATTCGCGCCCCTCGCGGCAACAGCATTACCTGCAAGAGCTGGCAGCAGGAAGCCGCCATGCGCATGCTGATGAACAACCTCGACGAAGAAGTCGCCGAGCGTCCACGCGATTTAGTCGTGTACGGCGGAACCGGCCGGGCAGCCCGGAGTTGGGAGGCTTATCACGCGATCGTAGCGTCACTGAAGAGCCTGGAAAACGACGAAACTCTGCTGGTGCAATCGGGCAAGCCGGTAGGCGTGTTCAAGACCCACGAATACGCGCCGCGAGTGCTGATCGCGAACTCGAACCTGGTCGGGCATTGGTCCAACTGGGAGAAGTTCAACGAACTGGAGCGCGCGGGCCTGATGATGTATGGACAGATGACCGCAGGTTCGTGGATCTACATCGGCTCGCAAGGAATTGTGCAAGGCACGTTCGAAACGTTTTCCGCAGCCGGAGAAAAACATTTCGCCGGAGATCTTGCCGGCAAGCTGATCGTCAGCGGCGGCATGGGCGGCATGGGCGGAGCCCAGCCCTTGGCAGCCACCATGACCGGCGCGGCATTCCTCGGCATCGACGTCGATCCCGAGCACATCAAGAAGCGCCTCAAGACCGGTTACTGCGATTTCATGGTCACGACGCTCGATGAAGCGTTGCGCATCCTGAAGAACGCCGTGCGCAAGAAAGAAAATGTCTCGGTCGGCCTGGTAGGGAACTGCGCCGACGTGATTCCGGAACTCGCCGAGCGCGGCGTAGTGCCAGATATCCTAACCGATCAGACCTCGGCGCACGATCCTCTGAACGGCTACGTGCCCAACGGTATGGCCTTGGAAGCCGCGCTGGAACTGCGCCAGCGCGATCCGCAGACTTATCAGGAGCGCTCGCTGGACGCGATGGCGCGGCACGTCGAAGGCATGCTGCGATTGCAAAAGATGGGCGCGGTCACTTTCGACTATGGAAATAACATTCGGACCTTCGCATTCCAGCGGGGAGTGAAAAACGCCTACGACTTTCCGGGATTCGTGCCCGCGTATATCAGGCCGCTGTTCTGCGAAGGCCGCGGCCCGTTCCGTTGGGTGGCTCTATCGGGCGAGGCTTCCGACATTCACGTCACCGATGATTTGGTGCTGGAGTTGTTCCCGGAGAACCGGATTCTACGGCGTTGGATCGACCTGGCCCGCAAGCGCATCAAGTTTCAAGGATTGCCGGCGCGAATCTGCTGGCTCGGATACGGCGAGCGCGCGCAGTTCGGCCTGGCGATGAATGATCTGGTAAAGACAGGCCAGATCAAGGCGCCAATCGTGATTGGCCGCGATCACCTGGATTGTGGCTCGGTCGCATCTCCATTCCGCGAGACCGAAAGCATGAAGGATGGCAGCGACGCCATAGCCGACTGGCCGCTGCTCAATGCGTTGTTGAATACTGCCGCTGGAGCTTCCTGGGTTTCGATCCACAACGGCGGTGGCGTTGGCATTGGCTACTCGCTACACGCCGGCCAGGTAACGGTGGCCGACGGCACCGGAATGATGGCCAAGCGAATCGAGAGAGTGCTGACAACGGATCCGGGCATGGGCGTGATCCGCCACGTGGATGCCGGGTACAACGAAGCAAATGAATTTGCCAGGAAGACCGGTGTGAAGGTGCCGATGAAGAGTTAGGCCATAGTTCGGCAGCGATCATGTGACGTGGGCGAAGCTCGACAGGAACCAGGCCAAACAGCGCGCTTGCAACTGCTAAACTAATAGGTTGAGCCCATCCAGAAAATTGCGCAGGCAGCCAACTCTGCTGCTGATCAATATCGGCCAGCTTCTGACGCTGAAGTCGTCTTCCGACCGGCCCGGTCCGCGCCGTGGGCAAGAACTTAAGGAACTCGGCATTATCGAAAACGCCGCTGTCCTTTGCCTCGGGGGGAAGATTGTTTCTGTCGGCAAGAGCAAGGACGCACTGCGCGACTCCTGGCTCAAGAAGAATCGCAAGACGGTCATCGAGATCGATTGCGAACGCCAAGTTGTGCTTCCGGGCTTCGTCGACTCTCACACTCACCCGGTATTTGTTGCGCCCCGGCTGGTAGATTTCGAGAAGCGCATTTCGGGCGCCACCTACGAGGAAATTGCTGATGCAGGCGGCGGAATCCGCTCAAGTGTGGACGGAGTGCGCAAGGCGAGCAAGACTCTTCTGGCTGAGAATGTGTTTCAGATGTTGCGCGAAGTTTCCGAACAAGGCACAACGACGGTCGAGGCCAAGTCGGGCTACGGGCTGACTTTGGAATCGGAATTGAAGTCACTCGATGCTATTGCGACGGCTGCCGCCTGCTGGTCCGGCACTGTCGTCTCAACGCTGCTTGCTGCTCATGTTGTGCCCAAAGAATTTCAAGGTCGCTCTCGGGAGTACATCGAACTGGTTTGCGAGAAAATGATCCCCCAGACGGCAAAACGAAAGCTGGCCCAGTTCGTCGATGTCTTCACCGAGCGTGGAGCATTCAGCGCTGAGGATACTGCCAGAATCTTTGAAGCCGCGGAGAAGCACGGTTTGGGAGCGCGCGCTCACATCTGCCAATTGAGCCGGACTTCGTTGCGGCCGCTGTTGCGCCACAATCCGGCATCGTTTGACCACATGGATCACACGAGCGACGATGACATTCGAGAACTCGCGCAACGCGACACGATTGCAACGCTGATGCCGGGAGCCAATTACTTTCTCGGCCTGGAGAAGTTTCCACCCGCCCGAAAGTTGATCGACGCTAGCGTGCCGGTGGCTTTGGCTACGGATTACAATCCGGGTTCATCACCCACGCCCAGCATGCCGTTCGTATTATCGCTAGCCTGCACGCACATGAATATGTCGCCGGCGGAGGCAATTTCCGCCGCGACTATCAACGGCGCCTGGGCGCTGCGGCTCGGTGCGACCAAAGGCTCAATTGAGCCGGGGAAGGACGCGGACCTGGCAGTTTTTGAGGCGGACGATTATCGCGAAATCCCTTATTGGTTTGCCTCCAATCGCTGCGCCTTCACCGTTTTGAACGGGACACTGTTGGCCTCGTCTGGCGCCGCGGTTCTGGAATGAACTTTAAGTGTTGAAATTGCGTATGAATGTTAGGTTGAACAATCTACCGATTTCATCGAGCGAAAACTAATACTGAGGAGAAAAATGAAACGAGTTTTTTTGCTGGCTGGCCTTTTTCTGTTTGTGGCTTCCGTTTGCACAGCGCAACGTCTGCCGGAACTTGCCGTTCCGGACAACTACAAGCTCACGTTCGCGCCCGACTTCACAAAAAACAATTTCATCGGCGACGAAATCATCCAGGTTCGCATGCTAAAGCCTACTTCAGAGATCGTACTAAACGCCGCAGAAATTGATTTCGAAACCGTGACTATTACCGGCGGGAGCACCACCCAGAAGGCCAAAGTCACGGTCGACAAAGAAAAAGAAATAGCGACCCTGACGGTAGGCAGCGCGATTCAGCCCGGACCAGCGACCATTCAGATCCGCTACACCGGAATCCTGAACAATGAGCTGCGCGGCTTTTACCTGGGCAAGGATAACGACGGCCGTAAGTACGCGGCCACACAGCTCGAAGCCACCGACGCGAGACGCGCGTTTCCATCGTTCGACGAACCGGCTTACAAAGCGACGTTTGACGTGGTCGTGACTGCAGACCAGGGAATGACCATAATCTCAAACACCAAAGTTGTCTCTGACACGCCAGGGCCTGGGGACGGCAAACACACGGTGCGCTTTGCAACCACACCGAAAATGTCATCCTACCTGGTCGCAATGGTCGTGGGGAACTTCGAATACATAGAAGGTTCGGCCGACGGTATCCCGATTCGCGTGTACACCAGTCCAGGCAAAAAGGAATTGGGTACATTCGCCCTCGATGCGGCCGAGAACATTATGCGGTATTACAACCACTATTTCGGTATCAAGTATCCGTACGGAAAGCTTGATCTGGTTGGGCTCGCCGACTTCTCAGCCGGGGCTATGGAGAACACGGGCTGCATCACGTTCCGCGACGTTCTTCTGCTGGTTGATGACAAGCACGTTGGGTTAACCCTGAAAAAGGACGTGGCTTCGGTCATCGCTCATGAAATGGCGCATCAATGGTTCGGAGATCTGGTCACCATGCAGTGGTGGGACGATATCTGGCTGAACGAAGGCTTCGCGACCTGGATGTCAAGCAAGCCTTTGGAAGCATGGAAGCCGGAGTGGAATATGGATCTCGAAGATGTCAGGGAAACAGGTGAGGCCTTGAACGCAGATTCTCTGATCAACACTCACCCGATCCATCAGAAAGCAGACACTCCGGCGGAGATTCTGGAGCTGGCGGACGATATCTCTTACGGAAAAACGGCTGCGGTGCTGCGCATGCTGGAAAACTATCTTGGGCCGGAAGTTTTCCGTGCCGGCGTGAACGCCTACTTGAAACAACATGCCTACGGAAATGCTACGGCGTCTGATTTCTGGAACTCGCAGGCGCAAGTTTCCAAAAAGCCGGTCGATCAAATCATGCCCACATGGGTGGAACAACCGGGCGCGCCGCTCGTCAGCGTGAAGAACCAGTGCTCAGGAAATTCCGCAAGCGTCGGCTTGGCACAGCAGCGCTATTTCCATGACCGTAGCCTCTTCAATGCCGGCAGCAAGGAAGTGTGGGAGATTCCGGTTTGTCTGAAAGATGGCAAAGCAGGAAGCACCGAGAAATGTTCACTGCTCACCCAAAAGGAACAGGTCGTTAATCTTTCTGGATGCGCGCCATGGATCTTCGCGAACGCGGGCGCGAAGGGATTCTACCGGTCGGGCTACGAGGCGGACGCGGTGCACTCAATGGCGAAGGATGTGGAAACCGTGTTGACCCCGGCGGAGCGGATCATGCTGCTATCGGATATCTGGGCTTCCGTCCGCGTGAATCGCGAGCCCATCGGCGACTATCTGGCTGTGGCACAGGGGTTGCAGGCCGATCGCACTGCCGCGGTATTGACCGAGTTAGTCCAGCAGTTAAGTTTCATCGGAGAACAATTGGTGAACGACACGGACCGCGAGTCGTACGATCTCTTTGTTCGTCGACTCCTGACGCCGGTTGCGAAAGACGTAGGGTGGGTGCCAAAGCCGGGAGAGAGCTCTGACCAGAGCAGCGTTCGCGCGCAACTTATGCATGCGTTGGGTTATACCGCGCGCGATCCTGAAGTGGAAGCGGTGGCACGCAAGCTGACCGAGCAGGCAATGCAGGATCCGTCTTCCGTGGATCACGAACTGTTGTCGGCGGCTTTGTCCATCGCCGCACGCGATGGTGATGCAACCTTGTACGACCAAGTCATGGCTAGACTGAAAACTGCCAAGACGCCCGAAGAACAATACGTTTACCAGGCTATACTCACTCGCTTCAGCGATCCTAAACTGCTGGAGAGGACTTTGGAGTACGCAATTTCGCCCGATGTGCGCTCGCAAGATGCCCTGTTCGTGATTTCCGGAGTAATGCGAAACCCAGCAGGCACCAAGCTCGCGTGGGATTTTGTAAGGGCGCATTGGAACGAGGTCGCGAATCTGGGTGGTGCGTTCGGAGGTGGAGTTATCGTGAGAGCAAGTGGTTCCTTCTGTGACGCGAGCATGCGCGACGAGGTGAAGGACTTCTTCGCTACGCATCAATCTCCCGCCTCCGAGCGCGGACTCAAACAATCGCTGGAGCGCATAAACTATTGTGTCGATCTCAAGGCGCAGCAGCGAGCGCAGCTTGCATCCTGGCTTCAGAGTCACGGCACTTCGGTTGGGGAGTGAGAGAGATGCGAGGAAGCACGCGGCATATTGTGGGCTAGCGCAAATCCAGGGGTTCCGAATAAGTGCTTTGAAATGCGGTGGCCAGGGATCGAGTTGAACCATTCTCCGTGCCCTGTTATCAGTAAGTTACTGATTCTGTGATTCTCATAATCCGCATGGACCGCACGGATTGCAAATTCTGTGTGCGTTTTGTGTGCGGTCACGAATTTTGAGGACCGTCACTTCCTTCAGTCCCTCTTTCCCTGCCTTCCTGCCGTATCGTTGCGCCGGGCCAACCGGCTATTGAGCTGTGCGGAGAGAGCGAAAGCAGATGTGTGAGCCCATGTGTCGATGCGTTACTTCTGTCGCGGTACAGGCCCTAACGTCGCCACTATTCGATTTCCCATCCAGCCTAACTTCGTATGAAATATGTATCCGATCTGAACCCTGGTCTCGGCGCTCGACTCTTGAACTCGAGGAGAAGGTCCTTAATGGTCCTTATGCGTCTTCCATCCATTGAGTTGATCACATACCCGGGGGTGGAGGCCGGCAGAATTGGCGGGGCTATCGTCGGCAACATCTAAGATCTCAACGCCTTGTGCATCTTCGGCTTCCTGTTATTGACGACGCTTTCGAGAATTTGCATAATCGCCCGGTTTCGTAAACTATCCGGACCCGTGTCCTCACGCCAAACCAAGAGGCTTTGACCCGCGTCAGCAGGAACATCCGGCGTGTCCGAGCCTGGAAGACCAGGCGAAGCTCTCGAGCTGCTCGATCCTCATAAAAATTTTGGCATGCGGTCGACCACTGAAAGTGGCCGCGGCTGCACGAGAAATTGACTGCCATTATCATGGCGATTGCTTCCCGAAACTGAGGGTGGTCAACGACGGCTAGAATCCGAATCGAGTTCGGGTCGGGACTCACGCTTTCATCAAGCTCCTCTTCTCAAAAATGCGGACCGGCGCGGAGAACGCGATTTTGCGTAGGCCCGGGCCGCGGGAATAATGATCTCGGCCTCCGTGCCGGAATTGACTCTACTCCTGACAACCAATCTGCCGCCCGCAAGTTTGGCGCGTTCGTGCATGCCCGGCAAGCCATAGTGTCCCTCGCGCCCACCTCCGTCCAAAACCTCCGGGTCGATACCTTTCCCGTTGTCCCGGATGCACACCCAGAACTGCCTGTCGTCATAGCGGATTCGAACCTCAATTCGCGCTGCGCCGGAGTGCTGGAAGGCGTTGCGCAGGGCCTCGCCGGCGATGCGGTACACTTCGTCCCTAAGAATCGGATGCAAATCTCGCGTCTCGCCTTCCACCTCGACTTGAAAGGCCAGAGGATTGTGGCTGTCTTGTTTCGCGGCGAGTTCCTCTCCAAGCGTGGTGAAGGCACGGGCAAGGTCGTTGGCGATGACGGTCGAAGAGCGCAGTCCCTGCACCGTCTCCCGGCCCTCGTTGATCGCCTGCTGCCCCTGCTCCAAGAGGCCCTCCAGCTCTTGCTGGGCTTCCGGGCGATCCGCCAGCCTGACCGATAAGCCGTAAAACTTCAGCAACAAGCCCTGGAAGGTCTGCAGCATCGTGTCGTGCAAGTCCCGCGCGATGCGTGTCCGCTCGTTAACGCGTTCCTCGAGGCGAAAGTTGAATTGCCGCGCCAGCTGTCGGAGCCGAAATTGATAAAGCGCCCACAGCAACGCCAGAAACGCCGCCACGCACAACGCCCGGAACCACCACGTCTGGTAGTACGCCGGGGCGATGGAGAAATCCAGGAATGTGCCGGCCTCGTTCCACACGCCGCTGTTGTTGCAAGCCTTCACCCGGAAGGTGTAGTTTCGCGGGGGAAGGTTGCTGTAGAAAGCTTGCCTTCGAGTTCCGGCATCCTGCCAATCGCGATCATAGCCTTCCAGCTTGTACTGGAAATGCACCTTCTGAGGAACGACAAAGCTTAGAGCCGTATAGTCAATCTCGAGGTCACGTGTAAGGGCTGGAAGACGAACGCGGCTCTGAGGCGAATATGTCTTACGATCAGCGATCACATCTTCGATATGCACGGGCGGCGGAAGCGCGTTCTCGGAGAGGTGGTCCGGATCCAGCACTTGTACTGAGACTCCGGTTACGAACCACAATCGACCGTCCGGCGCCTTAGAGGACGTCGGCTGAAAAAAATTCCCGGTCCCCGCTTGTGCTCCGTCCAGAGCGTCCAGAGTCACGACGGACACCGCGACGTGGGGATTCTCGATCCACTTCGCCCATTCGGGTTCTGCGATCCTGACCAAGCCGCATCGCGTATAGATCCAAAGAGCACCGTGATTATCCCTAATCGCGCTGAAGGTCTCAGGGCAGGGCAAGCCATTGTCGCTGCCGAAGAGGGTCAGTTGCCCATGGTTGAGCCTGTAGAGACCCTGCGAACTTAGGACGAGGAGAGAGTTATCAGAGTCCACTAACAGTGCTTGAATACCGGCCGGGCCCTGGGGAGAACTCAGCGACGTAGTCTGCAAACGTCCATCGCGGAAGTAAGAAATAGTACTTTTACCCTTATGAGTGCCGAGCCAAACACCGCCGCTCGGATCTGCCACCAGAAATTTTAGCCCGCCGAGTTCGTAATTAGGCGAGGCTTGCTTCTCAATTTTATCCCCAACAATCCTGAATAACTGGTTCCTATGAGTAAGAACCCAAATCGTTCCGCCCGAGTCTTCGGCAATACCAGTCACCCCGCCGAAGTTCGTGGTACGCTGCCCTCTAGGCGCTCCGATTTCTCGAAAACGGCCATTCTGAAACCGCATAAGGGCCAAATCCACTCCAAGCCAAACCACGCCATTGTGGTCTTCCAGCATTGGCCCAACCCCTTTGCCTGGCAGTTTTCGATCCAAAATGCCGACGTTGCCGTCTTGTTTTCGCAAAATGTTAAGGGCGTCAGCGGTACCGATCAACACCGCTCCGTTCCGTAACGCCATAACCGAATGGAATTCGGAGCCCGAAACTCCCTGCCGTGTCGTGTAACTAATCAGGGCGGTGTCGCGAAACATATCGAGTCCCCCGTCGGTGAGCACCCAGATGTTTCCTTCTCGATCCTCAAAAAGGGACCCCACACCGTTGCCTGACAACCCATCAGACACGCCGTAGTGGTCGGCGACACCGCCGCAAATGCGGTAGACTCCATCATTCTCTGTGCCAACCCAGAGTGACCCTCGGCGATCGACCAGCAGGGCATGAGAATGGACTCTTGCCCCGTCGAATCCCGGGACAGCGTAGCTCGCCCACTTACCTCCGGAGTAATACCGGACGCCAAGTTGCGGTCCCGTTCCATCAAGGCTCGCCCATGCCGTGCCTGATGGACCAAGCGCGACCTCGATTACTCCATCGCCTTTTGCAAGTTCCGCAATTTCACCAAAATATGTTGTAGCCGGAGTGCCGGGCCGCCAGCGAACGAGCACGGAAGACCCGAACCAAATATTGCCCTCGCTATCGTGAGTCAACCCGAGGCCGTAGGTGACGGGGATACCGTCCTTTTTCCCGAAGCAGCGCAGCGTCTCTTCGGAGATGCTGCACAGGGGCGCTTCGCGTGCGTTAAGCCCATAGCGAGTCGCCCATATTGTCCCGGAGTCGTCTTCGATAATTTCGCCTATGCCGGTGGGATGCTCCAAGTCCGTGTACGTTCGCAGTTGGCCGTCCTTCCAGCGAGCCAAACCGCGTGTGGTACCGATCCAGAGGCTGCCGTCGCGAGAGCCGAGTACAGCCGAGAAATGTGTGCCGGGCAGATTCTGTCCTTGGGGAGGCTGCCACGGCATGAACCGGACTCCATCGAAGCGCATCAACCCTTGCGCAGTTGTTATCCAGAGAAACCCGTCGGTGGCTTGAGCAATATTGGTAGGGGGAGAGATGGCGCCATCCTGGATGCGCCACACAGTGTGACCATACTGGGAGATCCGCCGGTCCGGATCAAACGCGTGCGCACGGGGAAGCGCTACGGGCAACAAGCTTGCCAACACGGCGCCCAACACGAAAACGCGTGGTGCCCGTATTCGGACGATGATCGCCTTGTCCCACATTGTTTGTAGAACCGTCATCACACGCGCTCGCTCAGCAGCAAGCCAGCAAATTTCCGAGCCTGTGACACGAAAGCCGGAAACTCCCACTGGACCCGACCGATCACGGAATTCAGCGACCGTTGGAAGTATAGCTCCAACTCAGGGAAGCGGCCCCGATGTGACCTCGCCACCAATCGCCGATCCTGCCGGCTGACGGGCTAACCGCAAGTAACTGTTGAGCACGGTAGGGACAACCATTCTGGTTGCGCCAAGGGTCTTGTCTGACGGTAGCAGTAGAGCGACGTACCGACCAGGTCCAATTTCCCATCGCCGTTGAAGTCGCCGATGGCGAGCGTAGTGGCGTTGTCGGTGGCAACTTGGGTGGGGTTCTGCTGCATTATTACGTAGTAATGCGGAAACGGCTTCAGGCTCAAGGCTTCGGGTTCCAGGAACCCCACGGGAATAGAATTCCCGGAGTTCGCGAGGGCCGGGTCCACCTCCAAAAGGTCGACGTGGCTTGCGCTGCGGCCCACGTACGTAAAAGGCCTTCTCGCTTGGCTAGGGGCGAGCGACGAACCATCACTCGTCGACGAACTCTCCAGACGTCTCGACGCAGCGATGGAGTTCGTAATCTTTGTCACTCAGGAATTCCTGCTGAGGAACTACAATCTCGAGAAACACCGATCCGATGTCTTTGATCACTTCCAACTGCTTCACCTCGCACTCGACAGATTCGTCATCGTGAGTGCCGACCCGGACCTGCTGACCAGAGCTCGCCTATCTCCCCAGGCGTCCCGGATCATGACGTTTGGGCAATTAAGCCTCGAACCTCTCAGTGGTGGGTTCAACTCATGGAACACAAATTTCTCCAAACGCTCTGACTGTCGGAATTTTTGTTTTCCGTTCCGATGTACGTCCCACGGTGCGGGCGCGCGGAGAAAAATGCGTGCGTCCGCAACCATAGGACGCAAGCCGGAAAAACTGTTGAGGCAACTCTCCCGGCAAGCCTGAATTGCACCGTTTTGTACCGTGATCGGCTTCAAACGCGGCTCTGGGCGCGGAACAGATTGGCAGACGTCATCGTTCGCAACGATGCGTACCCGGGCGCTAGAAATTGTTGAGGCGAACGCCTTCTAGCGCCCCTTCCTTGGGCTGGTCAGTTTGTGGTCAAAGAATCCCGGTCCGTGAGGGAGGCCGGGAAGTGACTGACTTGCTGTAAGTGATTGAAGTATGGTGGCCAGGGACGGAGTTGAACCGCCGCCAGCCTTTTCAGAGTGTGGTTATCTTATACCGTCAATAACTTGCAGGTCACGGACGGCTACGTAAGTCCCTCTAAGTACGTGCAAGTCATCCTATTGTGGGTCGCATTGCGGGAATCTCTAATCAGGATGCTCTTGATGGCAAGTAATTGGGTTGGTTGCAGGTTGACATTTAAGCAGACCTACAGTCGTCCCACGAAGCTTGGGCGTTCTCATCCTCATAACGAGCTCAAAAACACCAGGAGTTGTTGCTTCTTTTTCGGTGTTAGGCGCTCGTAGCGCTGGCGGACCGTCGGGCCTCTCCGCCGTGGCGCATGATGGCTTGTTGGCTACCGGTCGAATTGCCGTCGTGCATCAGTCCGTATCGGAATCGTAGGCCCCAGAGCCGCGGGCTGCGAAACTTGTTGGCGGTGGATTGGTCCAGATACTGCGTTTTGGCGGCTTGGCGGATGCCGTCTCCTGTCCCAACGTCGTGCAACAGGAAATCGCTGTAGGGATGAATGACCGTGTTGCCGATAAACTTCGGGACTTTGTACGTGCCGCCATAAATGCGCGTTCCGGCAGGCAAGGTTTTGTAGGTCGCAACGTGGCAGATTGCGCAGCCAACGAGCGCCTCTTGTGTCAGTACAGGATGAGTTTCACGGTGACCGAGGTATCCGGGAGGCGAACCGATCAGTTTCGCAATTTCATGAGAGTGCTGAAATTCCGCGCAGTCGATTTTGATGCAGGATCGAGTATTGCCGAACAGTGCCTGTGCAATGGCTTCCACCACACGGGTTTTGCCCGAATCCGTTGGTCCAAGGAACAACAGATTGCCCACAGGGCGCCCCGGAGGATTTAGTCCTGCCAGGAACATTTGGTAGATTTCCACTACCTTCTCGATGGCCTGATCCTGACCAACCACTTTGCGGCGCATTGCATTTTAAAAATGGCTGGCGTCTTTGCTGCGATGCATTGGATCGAGGGTGTTGGTGAGATTAGTGTTCATACAGCCCTTCGCTTTCAGCCACGCGCGCAGCATTTTTGATACCAACATTCAAACGGCAATGCCTCCGAGCCAAAGCCTTGGGATGAGCAGTTCGTTCCAAAAGAACGAACGAGGCAGTGTGGCGTTGTGGCCAGTCTAGTCACTCCATCGAGTCGCGCAGTTCGTCAACTGCCAAGTGACGGCAACTTGCCAAGAAACTCTTCGATGAAGTCATCCCGAGCGGCTCAACAGATTCGAAGTTTGTGATGTGTGTGAAATCGAGGAGATTAGGGCAGCTGGGACTTTGGAGAGAGGAGGATTTGCCCAACTGCCCCGGCAAGCGCTAGAAGCGGTAAACCATACCAGCTGATGGCCGTGCAGTATGTGTCCAGGTGCCCGTGTTTAAGCTGCGACGCCGAAGTCCGGATCCTTATACACAAAGCCCCGGTATTCGGGACGCAAGGAGAAATGAGTTGTTAAAGCAGAGTCGGCGCCACCGCCGTACAGAAAGGCACCTTTCGCCTGAGTGCCGACACCGAGCACAAACGTTCCGATGTTGCCAGTTGGATGGAAGATCGTGCCTCCACCTCCAGCCAGCACATAAGGACTGAACTTGCTAAGACGAACTGGAAGGTTCATCACCAACTCGGCAGTTGCTGCGTGCCCGGAGCACTCACCTCGCTTCGGCTCTCTTGGGCTCTCGCCACGACGGTTAACAGCGCTATAAACCCAACAGCTATAACGAGTCCTTTTCCTCATATTCGTTTTTCCTAGTCCTCCAAATTTGAGGTTCGGTCTGAAGCTCTGCTCGAAGCAGTGACAGTCCGAGCTGTATCTCCGAAAGCATTCGTCGTTCCAATCGGGTGATGATTTGGAAAGTCGGCAATCTTTCTTTGTGAGCTTACCCTGAGCCTCTCTTAGGAAATCGCTGTCACCGCTTTACTGAAGTCACGCCAAGACTTGCCCTGTGGAGCTGTGGGCTGGGCCACCCGAACCGCGATTTTTTCTGACGCGTGAATAGGCAGCCCCGAGCCCGAGAGTGCCCTGTCACGTGCCAACTGATTGGCACGCTTGTCTGTTCACATCGTCAGACAATCGGCTCCTTCTCCCCGGATGACAGTTAACCCATAGTCGCGACTAGAATGAGGCACACAGGCGGCCGTGCATTCGGGTGGAAGCCTACGTGCTATGAGCGAATTGGGGGATTCTGTTGAAGAGCAGCATGGCCAATCCGGCCGACCTGGAAATCATTGTGGATGATGGCGGTGAGAGCAACGTTCTGCGCTTGAAAGGCCGCTTGGGCATCGATTCCTCTCCGGCCCTGCGTGACCGGCTTCTTGCAATGCTGCGAAGTCAATCGCCGAAAGCTCTTGTCGTTGATTTGGCGGACGTCTCCTACATCGATGCCTCCGGCGTTGCGACCTTGCTCGAAGCGCTCAAATGGGCGCGCAATCGGCAGACCACGCTGTGCTTGAAAGGGCTGCAAGGCCGTCCGCTTCACTTGTTCGAAGTCGCGGGCGTATTGCCTCTGTTCGAAACGTACGGCTGTAGAAATGCTTCCGCAACAGAGTTGAAGGTGTCTTAATGGCAACTGTACTTGACGGCATCGGGCAAAGAACCCTTACCGAACTCGACTATGTCGGCAGCTTGAATATTCAGTTGTGGGCGACGCTGCGCGCGATGGTGAAATCGTTGCCTTTTGTAGGGAACCGCCATCGGTGGCAGGCATCGGTGCGTCAGATGATGGAGATAGGCGTTGAGGCGCTGCCCATGGTATCGCTGATGGCGATTTGCACCGGGTTCATTCTCGCCATGCAGGGGGCGTCTGAACTGCGCCGTTTCGGAGCCTTGCACTATGTAATCGACTTGGTTGCGGTTGGCTTCACACGTGAACTTGGCCCGCTACTAACCGCCATCGCGGTCAGCGGACGATCAGGTTCCGCCTTTGCGGCTGAGATCGGCACCATGAAGGTGACTGAGGAACTCGATTCCCTTCGGGTCATGGCGTTCGAACCTGTGGAGTTCATCCTGGCGCCAAAGTATCTGGCGGCGCTGGTCTCCGTTCCGTGTCTCAGCATTGTTTCGAACGTTTGCGGCATTCTTGCAGGCGGATTGTTCATGTTCTTCAGCACGCATCTCTCGCCGATTATGTACGGCCGTTATGTGTTGACTTCCATCGAGCTGCGGGACGTAATCACAGGACTCATCAAGAGCGTTGCCTTTGCGACCATCATCGCTCATGTCGGTTGTCTGGAAGGGTTCCGTGTCCGCGGAGGACCCGATTCGGTAGGACGGTCGACGACGAGTGCGGTGGTGAAGTCGACTTTCCTGGTGATCGTGGCGGATGCCGTGTTTACCGCGATCTTTTACTTAACGGTGAAACCCTGATGGCAATTATCTCGGTTCGCGATTTGGTAGTTGAATACGACGGCCGGCGGGTATTGGACGGCCTGAATCTCGACATTCAACAAGGAGAGACCATGGTCCTGCTGGGCGGCAGCGGCTCCGGGAAGAGCACGCTGCTGCGACAGATCATCGGGCTTGAGCGCCCGAAATCGGGGAGTGTCCACGTGAAGGGCTTAGACATTACACGCTGCTCACAGGCCGAATTGAAAACCGTCCACCGTTCCATCGGTGTAGCTTTTCAAAGTGCGGCTTTGTTCAACTCGCTGTCAGTCGAAGACAATGTTGCTCTTACCCTGCGAGAACACACCAAGCTAGCGCCCTCCATTATCGAATTGATGGTATGGATGAAATTAGCGCTGGTTGGACTGGCAGACTTCGGAAAACTGCGCCCACAGGAACTGTCCGGGGGCATGAAAAAGCGCGCTGCTGTGGCACGTGCTCTCGCGCTTAGCCCCGAGATTCTGGTTTTGGATGAACCTTCTGCGGGCCTTGATCCCATCGTGGCGGCAGAACTGGATGAACTCATTCTGCTTCTCAAAGAAGCCTTCCAGATGACAGTCGTCGTAGTCACCCATGAGATGCCGAGCGCGTTTCGAATCGCCGACCGCATCGCGATGCTATACAAGGGCACGTTTCGTTCTATTGGCACTAAAGAGGAAATCAGGGCAAGCAAAGATGTTCGCGTGCGCCATTTCCTCGATCGCATTCCCGAAAACTTGACAGAGGCGCCTGCGACGACCGCTTACTTCGAAAAATACTTGCAGAGTCCGGAGGCAAACTAGTGACAACCGAGGCAAAAGTCGGAGCCTTCGTTTTGGGGTGTTTCGCAATCCTGGCGTTCACGGTAGTCTACCTTCTGAACGCACAGTTCAGCGGCGACAGGGTTCCGTATCGAACGTATCTGCGTTATGCCGGAGGGCTGGAGCCGGGAGCTTCCGTGCTCTTTGGCGGAATTACTGCGGGGAAGATAACAGCCGTACGACCTTGGACGACAGACCCCACCCGGATTGAGATTCTTCTGGAAGTGAAACAAGGTACGCCTTTGAATGAGAAGTGCGTGGCCAAGCTGGGTCTCACGAGCATCATGAACAGCGCTTCGCTATCAATTACTACCGGTAGCAATGAGGCAAAGCGACTACCGCCCGGCTCGTCGATCCAGTCCCAGGAAGCCGCTAGCCTGGATGAGATTGCCGGCAAAGTGGCTGTTGTCGCCGACAACGCAAACGCTCTGATCGTCCAGGTGCAAGGAGAACTGCAAGGTATCAGCGGCGACGCACGAAATCTGCTCGCCAACCTGAATACCATTACGGGCCCGCCAACCCAACAGAAGGTGCAAGCTGTGTTGGATCGCGTTAACACATTGCTCGCGACAGAAGGTCCAAAGATCGATCGGATTTCCAATCAACTGGTGTCTTTGAGCCAGCATGCCGATGACACGGTTCAGAACGTCAATGGCACGGTAACTGATATCCGCGAGCCGGCGCGCAAAGATCTGGCTGAGTTACAGGACACTCTGCTACAAGCCAAGAAGTTGCTGGCGGACATGCAAGTTATGGTGCGAGCGAATGACTACAAGATCGATGACACGGTGGAAAACCTGCGCGAAGCAACGGAGAACCTGGATCAACTAACGGACTCGGTAAAGCAGCGCCCCTGGAGCTTGGTTCGCATCAGGCAACCGAAAGAGCGCAAGGTCCCGCAATGAAGAGAGAGGCAGTTGTGACAAAACATTTGAAGGCAGTTGTCCTCACCCTCGCCGTGTCAACCGCGCTGGTTGGCTGCGCAGGCAAGATAAAGTATCCGTCGTATTACACGCTGAACTTGCCGGCGCCGCCAGATCCTCCCGCTGCCAAGGGCGTCCGCGCCTCGCTGGCAATCCGCGAATTCCGATCCCCTGCCTACCTGCGGCGAGGAGCGATCGTGTACAAAACATCTCCCGAGCAGATCGGTTTTTACAATTATGACCGCTGGGCAGTCGACCCACGGGACTTTGTAACCAACGCGGTGGCGGACCACCTGCGCGCCAGCGGAACTTTCACGCAAGTAAAGCTGTACGACGGACGCGCCGATATTGATTACGTTCTTAGTGGCCGTCTGGAACGGCTCGAGGAAGTTGATTACGACGGCGGCGTCAAGGTCCAGGTCGCGATTTCCGCGCAGATGACAAGAGTCGCCACCGGCGAAACCGTTTGGAGCAATGAGGCGACCGAGGTGGGAACCGTTGCCCAGCGAGACGTACCCGCGGTTGTATCCGAGATGAGCCGGACGATGGAGCGGACGATCGACAAGCTGCTCACGCCGGTTGCTGGCGCTATGGCAAAGTAACCGGAGGGGTTGTGGCTGTTTACAGCAGTCTTGCTGCAATTGATTCCTTCCAGCGAGTTTAGCCTTACCAGCGCAGATGGCTTGCGTGTCGCGTGTGCGCTTCCCGCCGATGTTCGACGGCGTGAGAATGCAATCATGGGGGGCACTCCGGGGATCGCGCAAATGCGATTACGACCCCTTCTCGCGTCGGAAACTGTGCTAGCTGGCTTGCTGCTGGCGGGGCTTCCTCGCGTTCTCGCGCTTGATCCGGAGCGGCGGATCTCCCAGTGTGGTCATACTGTGTGGCGCATCTAGGATGGCGCCATCTCCCCCCTACCAATATTGCTCAAACCACCGACGGGTTTCTCTGGGTAACAACTGCGCAAGGGTTGATGCGTTTCGATGGAGTCCGGTTCATGCCGTGGCAGCCTCCCCAGGGACAGAATCTGCCCGGCACACACTTCTCGGCTTTACTCGGCTCTCGCCACGGCAGCCTCTGGATCGGTACCACACGCGGTTTGGCTCGCTGGAAGGACGGTCAACTGCGAACCTACACGGACTTGGAGCATCCCGCCGCCATATTCGCAATTATCGAGGACGACTCCGGGACAATATGAGCGACTCGCTATGGGCTTTATGCACGCGAAGCGCCGCTGTGCAGCATCTCCGACGAGACGCTGCGCTGCTTCGGGAAAAAGGACGGTATCCCCGCCACCTACGGCCTCGGGTTGACTCGCGATAGCGAGGGCAATATTTGGTTCGGTTCCAAAGTGCTCGTTCGCTGCCGGCCCGGCACTCCTGGCTACAACGTATTTTGGTGAAGTTGCTGAACTTGCAAAAAGCGATGGAGTAATCAATGTCGTGCTTGGTCCGTCAGGCACCGCATGGGCGAGCTTAGATGGAACGGGACCGCAACTTGGCGTCCGGTATTACCCTGGAGGTAAGTGGACGAGCTATGCCGTCCCGGGATTCGACCGGGCAAGAGGCAAGTCTCATACCCTGCTGGTGGATCACCGAGGGTCACTCTGGGTTGGCACACAGAATGATGGAGTCTACCCCATTAGCGGCGGTGTCGCCGACCACTACGGCGTGTCGAATGGGCTGTCAGGCAACGACGCGGGGCTCCTTTTTGAGGATCGAGAAGGAAACATCTGGGTCGTCACCGATGGGGGACTCGATATGTTTCGCGACACGGCCCTGATTAGTTACACACGGCAGGGAGTTTCGGACTCCGAGTTCCATTCGGTTATGGCGTTACGCAACGGAGCGGTGTGGATCGGTACCAGTGGCGCCCTTAACATTTTGCGAAAACAAGACGGCAAAACCGCCATTTTCGATCGAAAAGTGTCGGGCCAAGGAGTGGGGCCAATGCTGGAAGACCACAGCGGCGTGGTTTGGCTTGGAGTGGATTTGACCCTCATGCGGTTTCAGAATGGCCGTTTTCAAGAAATCGGTGGGCAGCGTTTCGCGAGCTTCGGCGGGGTGTCAGGTATTGCGGAAGACTCGGGCGGAACGATTTGGGTTCTTACTCCCCGGGGGGCAGTTATTCAGCATTGTCGGGGACATAATTAAGAAGCAAGCCTCGCTCAACTGACGAACTCGGCCGGCAGAGATATCTGGTGGCAGACCCGAACGGCGGTCTTTGGCTCGGCGCTCCAAGAGGTACCATTTCTTACTTCCGCGACGGACGTTTGCAGACTACGTCGCTGAGTTCTCCCCAGGTCAGTATTCGCGCACCGTTCGTGGACTCTGACAACTCTCTCCTCGTCCCAAGTTCGCAGGGTCTCTACAGGCTCAACCATGGGCAGGTGACCCTCTTCAGCAGCGACAATGGCTTGCCCTGCCCTGAGACCTTCAACGCGATCAGGGATAACCACGGTGCTCTTTGGATCTATACGCGATGCGGTATGGTCAGGATCGCAGAACCCGAATGGGCGAAGTGGATCGAGAATCCCCACGTTGCGGTGTCCGTCATGATTCTGGACGCTCTGGAGGGAGCACAAGCTGGGACCGGGGATTCTTGGCAGCCGAGGTCCTCTAAGGCGCCGGACGGTCGATTGTGGTTTGAAACCGGCGTCTCAGTACAAATGCTGGATCCGGATAGCCTCTACGGGAACGAGCTTCCGCCGTCGGTGCATATCGAAGATGTGATCGCTAATCAAAAGACATATTCGCCTCGGAGCCGCCTTCGTCTTCCAGCCCTTACACGTGATCTCGAGATTGGCTATACGGCTCTAAGCTTTGTCGTTCCTCAGAAGGTGCATTTCCAATACAAGCTGGAAGGCTATGATCGCGATTGGCAGGATGCCGGAACTCGAAGGCAAGCTTTCTACAGCAACCTTCCCCCGCGAAACTACACCTTCCGGGTGAAGGCCTGCAATAACAGCGGCCTATGGAACGAAGCCGGGGCTGCCCTCGATTTCAACATCGCGCCCGCGTACTATCAGACAAAATGGTTTCCAGCACTATGCATCGCTACGGCATCAGCCGGGCTGTACCTGTTGTACTTCTTGCGGCTGAAACAGGCCACCCAGCGCGTACAAGCAACCATGGAGTCGCGACTTGCGGAACGGGAAAGCATCGCCCGCGACTTGCATGACACACTGCTGCAAAGCGTGCAGGGGGTGATTTTAAAGTTCCACGCCGTTACAAAACGAATACCTGACGGAGAGCCAGTACGACAAGATATGGAGCGTGCGCTTGATTACGCCGATCAGGTCTTGATGGAAGGCAGAGACCGTGTCCGCAATCTGCGTACTACTGGCCCATTAATCTCCGACTTGCCAGCGGCATTCCGGCAAATTGCGGACCACACATCCCACGACCGCAAGATGATTGTCGAGACGGTTGTGGAGGGTACACCTCGCGAGTTGCAGCCGCTGGTGCTGGAGGAGGTATTTGCCATCGGACGTGAGGCGCTCATTAACGCCTTAAGCCACTCCGCAGGCCAGCATGTGGAGGTCGAAATCACCTACGACGCACGACAGTTTCGTTTGCGAGTTCGCGATGATGGACAAGGAATTGACTCCGCCATTCTTGAAAACGGAGGTCGTGACAACCACTGGGGTCTGAACGGCATGAGAGAACGTGCCAGCAAGATTTGCGCTGAGCTCACGCTATGTAGCCGCCCTGACAGTGGTACCGAGATTGAATTGACGGTCCCGTCGCAAACCGCCTATCGAACCTCTCGCGTCAAGGCATCCTAGTTTCGCCTACGTGCAGTTGCTTCCGCCAACCGTTTGTCACTTGCTATGCCTTTGACATGCACCCTTCGTCCTGACTTCCGGTTTTCAAGGGCTTACGGTGGCCTTGAGGTTGCATTTCACTAGGCGCATTCGCCACCTGCGAAGAGCAAGAGCCAACCGCCACGCAACGCAATGAAGATCTGTTCCAACGCCACCGGGCAAACTAAAGGAGCTTAAGAAATGCCGCCAGTCTTCGAGCCGCCTGTCGTAGAAGAAAAAGAGCCATCAACCACTTCAAGCTCCCTCAGCGCCTACGGGAAAGCCAGAGCCACGATTCAAGGATCGCCGCTGAGCTCAGAAGAATTAAGAATGACCGATGCTTTCTGGCGAGCGTGCAAATACCTCGCCCTTGGCATGATTTATCTCAAGGAGAATCCCCTGCTGAAGGAAGCTCTCAAGCCGGAGCAAATCAAGAACCGGCTGCTCGGCCACTGGGGCTCAAGCCCTGGACTCGCCTTCATCTACATCCACCTGAACCGCCTGATCAAGAAGTTCGACCTGGACATGATTTTCATGGCCGGTCCTGGACATGGCGCGCCCGGTGTCCTGGGGCCAGGCTATCTTGAGGGAACGTACTCTGAGATCTATCCGGAAAAGAGCGAAGACGAACGTGGCCTGCACGAGTTCTTCAGACAGTTTTCTTTCCCTGGCGGCATCGGCAGTCACTGCACGCCGGAGACTCCGGGTTCGATCCACGAAGGAGGCGAACTGGGATACGTGCTCTCCCACGCCTGCGGGGCTGCGTTCGACAATCCTGACCTGATTGTCGCGGCTGTCGTCGGTGATGGTGAATCGGAAACCGGCCCGCTGGCAACTTCTTGGCACATCAACAAATTCCTGAACCCTATCCGAGACGGAGCGGTCCTGCCCATTCTTCACCTGAACGGCTACAAGATTAATAATCCGACTCTTCTCTCGCGCATCGGCCACGGGGAGTTGGAAAGCCTCATGAAGGGTTACGGGTGGACGCCTCACTTCGTCGAGGGATCGGATCACGAAAGCATGCACCAGGCTATGGCTGCCACGGTGGAACATTGCATCGCAGAAATTCGAGCGCATCAGCAGGAATGTCGTACCAGCGGCACTGCGAGCCGGCCGCACTGGCCAATGATCGTGTTGCGTTCGCCGAAAGGTTGGGGTGCACCACGAGAAGTAGATGGACATTTCCTGGAGGGATTTTGGCGCGCCCATCAAGTGCCGCTGACCGACGTTAAGAAGAACCCCGAACAGCTGCACATCCTCGAGAAGTGGATGCACGACCTGAAACCGGAAGAACTATTCGACCAGAATGGCAAGCTCATTCCGGAGCTCAAGGAACTCGCACCAACCGGAACGCAGCGCATGAGCGCAAATCCTCATGCCAATGGTGGACGCGTTAAACGCGCTCTCCGTCTGCCTGACTTCGCCGAATACGCGGTGAAGGTGGATCAGCCGGGAACCTTCGAAACCGAGAACGTCCCTCCTCTGGGGAATTTCCTGCGCGACGTAATGAAGGAGAACATGACCAACTTCCGCGTCTTCGGGCCGGACGAGACCACGTCAAACAAGCTACAGGCTGTGTACCAAGCCTCCAAGAAATTCTGGATCGAAGACTACTTCCCCGAAGATAAGGATGGCGGCGAACTGGCGACTGACGGACGTGTTATCGAGATGCTGAGCGAGCACACCATGGAAGGTATGCTCGAGGGCTACCTGCTCACTGGCAGAAACGGCTTCTTCTCTTCTTATGAGGCGTTCGTCCACGTGATTGACTCCATGTTCAACCAGCACGCGAAATGGCTTTCGATCTGCAATCACCTTTCGTGGCGCCAAAAGGTCGCGTCGCTGAACCTGTTGATCACTTCAACGGTCTGGCGTCAGGACCACAACGGCTTCACACACCAGGACCCCGGTTTCCTCGACGTTGTTCTTAACAAGAGCGCTGAGGTGACACGCATTTACCTGCCGCCCGACGCCAATTGCCTGCTGTCGGTAGCGGACCACTGCCTGAGGAGCGAGAACTACATTAACGTGATCGTTTCCGACAAACAGCTTCACCTTCAATATCTGAATATGGATGCCGCTATTGAGCACTGCACCAAAGGCATCGGCATTTGGGATTGGGCCTGCAACGACCAGGGCGTCGAACCCGACGTGGTGATGGCCTCCGCCGGTGATATCCCGACACAAGAGGCGCTGGCCGCGACGGTGCTGCTGCGAGAAGAGTTCCCCGATGTGAAAATCCGCTTCGTGAACGTAGTGGACCTTTTCAAACTGGAGCCCAGCAAGAACCATCCACACGGGCTAACCGATCGGGACTTTGATTCACTCTTCACAACCGACAAGCCGATCATTTTCAACTTCCACGGCTACCCTTACCTTATTCACCGCCTGGCCTACGCTCGCACCAACAGGAATCTGCACGTGCGTGGCTACAAGGAAAAGGGCAACATCAACACCCCGATGGAGCTGGCCATGAACAATGAAACAGATCGCTTCACTCTAGCGATTGATGCCATTGATCGCATTCCGAGGTTGCAAAAAATCGGAGGTCATGCCAAGGAGAAGTTCCGCAACAAGCAGATCGAATGCCGTGCCTACGCGTACAAGAACGGCATCGACATGCCCGAGATTAGTGGATGGAGGTGGCCGCGCCCGACCTCCTAGGTTGAAAACAGCGTAAGGGGTGGCTGGCAACGGAGAATCGGCCACCCTCAGGCAACCACCAAGCACAATACAGCGACAGCATGACGAGCGGCAGTTTGGTGGTCTGTTTGCCTCTACCACGCAATGAGTGATCGCCAAACGACAACCCGTTTGATTCGAGTGGCGCGGATTGCCACGAACATTTGAAAGAGCAATTCCAGAATATGCATTGCGCAACCATGATCACCGGAGCGATGTGAATGAGTCTGCTTACGACAGCAATGACAAGATTGGGTCCATCATTAAGAAAAACCGGGAGCGTCGCCTATGTCTGACACTGGTCTTGCGTGCCTCGCGTCGCCTGATGTATTGGCCCGTGCCCGTAAGATCAAACTTTTTCTGATGGACGTAGACGGTACGCTGACCGATGGCGGCGTCTGCCTGACCTCGGCCACCATCGCCGACGGCCTAGGAGAACCGATCGTCTCCGAAATGAAAGTGTTCAACTCCCGCGACGGCCAGGGATTATCGCTTGCCCACACCATGGGGATTCAGACAGGCTTCATCACCGGCCGACATTCGCCGGCCGTGGCTAAGCGTGCTCAAGAGCTGAAGGTGACTTTTGAGCAC
>Ga0210396_10000861_pt1 | contig 35226 bp, 28 predicted proteins | sample IncBWH17OmetaG_FD_155466 | JGI IMG/M metagenome (GOLD analysis project Ga0210396, IMG submission 155466) | Forest soil microbial communities from Barre Woods Harvard Forest LTER site, Petersham, Massachusetts, United States - Inc-BW-H-17-O ...
ACGAAAATGTCACCAATACGGACAATTTCTGGACTAGGCAGCACACGGGAAACAATCTCCTGTGTAAGCCAGCCGGTGCGCGCCACCGCTTCCGTGATGCTCAGCCCCCTTGCGCCACTTGCAGACACGCGTGCGCGCAAAATGCCAACCTGCGATTCTTCACTGAGCGTCTTGAGGAAGCGAGCGTAGTCCGTCGCGTCTTTGACCTTCCTCGGTGGAGTATTTTCGACGACTACGCCGCCGCCGCTGGTGATCACGGGCGAAAACTGCCGAATGATGAAGCGGTCTCCCGGGAGCAGCAGCGCCGGTTCACTCAACCGTAGTTGTGCAAAAGCAGTTTCGCCCGCCCCCACCTGCTTCTTGCCATACAGCACGACGGTTGCAATGGTCTCAGAAGTGTAGGAGTGGAAGTGCACACGGGCACGGTCTTTCAGCGGTTTGGCAGAAGCGAGCAGCGACAGTTCCACATCCACGCGAGAGGTTGCATGAAAAGTCGAAGCGGGAGCAAGCATCATTCCACGCGCCAGTTCTTCGGTGGTCGCGCCTGCCAGGTTCAGAGCTGTCCGTTGGCCCGCAACCGCGCGCTCAGCCGATTTTCCGTGCACCTGCACCCCGCGCACTCGCACCCGCTTTCCGGTGGGAAAAACCTCAAACTCGTCTTCTGTATGGATGGTGCCGGAGACCAGCGTGCCCGTGACCACGGTGCCAAAGCCTTTCATGGTGAAGACGCGATCGATGGGCAGGCGCGCAATCGCGTCGGAATTTCTTGCCGGAACCTCGCCCGCAACCTTTACCAGCTCCCGCTTCAGATCGTCAATCCCGGCTCCGGTCAGCGAACTGACGTCCACCATGGGATTGGGAGCGTCAAGATTAGGTTGACCAAGACTAGGTTGAGCAAGAAAAGATCCGCGCAGAAAGTCCCGCACCTCCGCCCGCACAACTTCCAGTGTTTCCTGATCGACGGCGTCCGACTTGGTCAACACCGCGATGCCGCGGCGTACCGAAAGCAAGCGGCAGATATCGAAGTGCTCGCGAGTCTGCGGCTTGATCGATTCGTCTGCGGCAATCACCAGCAGCACCAGATCAATCCCACCGATCCCAGCCAGCATATTGCGGACGAAGCGCTCGTGCCCGGGCACATCAACAAACCCCAGCCGCAGAGTTTCACCGTCGGGCATGGGCAACTCAAGATTGGCAAAGCCAATATCGATGGTGATGCCGCGGCGCTTTTCTTCCTCAAGGCGATCGGCATCGATTCCGGTCAGCGCCTTGACCAGCGCGGTCTTGCCGTGATCAATATGGCCTGCGGTGCCGACGATGACGGATTTCATTCCACCATCATGATACAGGCTGCCGCTTTCACCCTTGCCCAGTCTTTGATGTCCTGGACCTACAAGCGAGGAAGGGAACAATCGAACATAAATCGGGCAGGCACGTCTGCTTCTTTACTTCTCTTTGTCTCCACCGTCGATGGCGTGTCTGTCGGGCAGATGCGTTGATGCAGGATGCGAGAAACCACACTGCCACCGCGCGCCGGGCGGTAAAACACAACGCGCGTGCCAGGCTCATGACGGTGCAAGCCCGGGGCGAACGTGATCACAGAGTCCGCCTAGCGCCGGATTGTCGGCAAGAGTCTGGCAACAAACTTCAAGTTCGCCGATGTAGCGGGCGGCTTGGGCCTTGCCCCATTTATGAAGGGTGTATTCGCTCAGTAGGCCAACTTCTGCGCGTCGCGAGGGTCGAAACCTGCCCATGGCTATCGCGACCCGGGAAGCTCGAGGCTTCCGGAAACGCCCAAATGCATTGCCCTCGGCGATACCGCTGGCTTCGCCTTCGTCAATAGCCGCCCGTAAACGCGGCAAGCTTTGCTTCGTACTGCCGCTCCTCACGCTCCAACGTCCGCAATCCAGCGCGCACTACTTCGCTGGCGTTTTCGTAACGCCCGCTCTTTACCTTGGTCGCTAACAAAGCGGTCAAGTTCGGCGGTCAAGTTGACGTTACGCATAGGCATGGCGACCGCCCTCTCTTGTTGGAATTTCGACTCATCATAACAACTGGCAAAGATTGGCAACCGCTTTCGACTGCAGAAACTGGCGCGACATGGCCCCGCTTAATGGAAACGAGGAAACACCTTTCCTCTGCCCGTTCCAGATGCGACAATAGTATTTCCTCATGACCACAGTCTCCACTCTTGCCATCACTCCAGAAATTGTTCGCGAGCACGGCCTCACGCCGGAAGAATACGAGAAGATCAAACAGCTTCTCGGCGGACGCGAGCCGACCAGCACCGAACTCGGCATTTTCAGCGTGATGTGGAGCGAGCACTGCTCCTACAAGTCTTCGCGCGTGCATCTGAAGCGGCTGCCCACTCGCAGCCGTCGCGTTGTGCAAGGACCTGGCGAGAACGCGGGCATCATCGATATCGGCGACGGATGGGCGTGCGCCTTCAAAATCGAATCGCACAACCATCCCTCGTTCATCGAACCATTTCAAGGCGCAGCTACAGGGGTAGGCGGAATCCTGCGCGACATCTTCACCATGGGCGCACGGCCGGTCGCGATAATGGATTCGCTGAGGTTCGGTCCAATCGCTCCATCAACAGCTGCGGACAAGAGTGTCCGCACCACACAAGCGAAGTCCACACTAGCCGAGATTCACCAGAATCATGCGCTGCTCGAAGGCGTGGTCAGTGGCATTGCTTCTTACGGAAACTGTTTTGGCGTTCCCAACCTCGGTGGTGAAACCAAATTCGAAGCGTGCTATTCGGGCAATCCTCTGGTAAACGCGTTCGCACTGGGCCTGGTACGGCGCGATCAAATCTTTTACGCCAAAGCCGCGGGCGAAGGCAATCCGGTGATTTATGTGGGATCGAAAACCGGACGCGACGGCATTCATGGCGCCACCATGGCCAGTGAAGAATTCAGCGAAGCGTCCGAGGCGAAGCGTCCCAACGTACAGGTCGGCGATCCATTTCTCGAAAAGCTGTTGCTCGAGGCCTGCCTTGAAGCCATGCAGACGGGTGCCATCGTTGGCATCCAGGATATGGGCGCCGCAGGTCTGACCTGCTCCACTTGCGAGATGGGATCACGCGGCCACGTCGGAACTGAGATCGAACTGGACCGCGTGCCGCAACGCGAAACCGGCATGACGCCATACGAGATCATGCTCAGCGAATCCCAGGAGCGCATGCTGCTGGTGGCGCAGAAGGGCCGCGAAGAAGAAGTCTTCCGCGTATTCGAGAAGTGGGGACTCGACGCCGTCGAAATCGGCCGCGTCACGAGCGACGGCAAGATGCGCGTGCTGCACCACGGGGAGGTTGTCTCCGAGATTCCGAACGAAGCGCTCACCGACGATGCGCCCCTGTACCGGCGTCCACTGGAAAGATGGGAGCCGCCGGTGCCGCGGGAGATGCCTGCATCGATCACGCTGGCGGAAGCGGGTGATTTCACCGGGAACTTGAAGCGCCTGCTGGCCAGCCCGAATATCTGCGGCAAGCGTTGGGTATGGCAGCAGTACGATCACATGGTGCAGACCAACACGGTTGAGGGGCCGGGCGCTGGGGACGCTGGAGTGATCCGCATTAAAGGTTCGCAACGAGGGCTCGCGATGGCGCTCGATGGCAATAGCCGTTGGTGTTATCTCGATCCGCAGCTCGGGGCGATGCACGCCGTGGCCGATGCCGCTCGCAACGTAGCTTGCTCGGGCGCGACTCCGGTGGGTGCGACCAATTGCTTGAACTTCGGCAATCCGGAGAAGCCGCAGATCATGTGGCAGTTCTCGAAAGTGATCGATGGCATCACCAAAGCCTGCGAAGAACTCGACGTCCCGATTACCGGCGGGAACGTCAGCTTTTATAACGAAACGCTGGGGGAAGGAATTTATCCCACACCGGTGATCGGAATCGTCGGCATTCTCGAAGATGTTCACAAAGCCGTGTTTCCGCACTTTCGCGAGCCGGGAAGAGCTGTTGTTCTGCTGCGTGCCTCGGAGCCGGGAGACTTGACGGATGCGGAATCCGAGTTTGGCTCGTCCGAGTATGCCAAGGAAATCTTGGGTGCAGTATGGGGATTTCCTCCAGCGCTCGAACTCGAACGCGAGGCGGCACTGCAGAAAGCGCTGGTCGAGATGATTGGGGCGGGCTTGGTCGAGTCCGCTCACGATTGCTCGGAGGGTGGTATTGCGGTCACGCTGGCGGAATCCGCCTTTGCCAACGGCGTGGGGCTACGAATGAATCTGGCATCGCTCGGCTTGCCGCCGGAGTTTGTTTTGTTCGGCGAGGACGCCAGCCGTGTCGTGATCTCGTGCGACCGAAGCAGTCTGCAGGGAATCCAACAGGTATCGAGTAAATATGGGCTCTCCGCGAATGAGATCGGTGAGACCGTTTCTGATCAAGTAGAGATCAAGCTGGATGGCCGGGTGGTGGTGTCGGCGGCGGTGAAGGAGTTACGAGATTCTTTCGAGGGCGCCCTGGAGGCGGCGTTGAAGGCTGATCCGGATACGGTTGCGTTTGATTAAGAAACTGCCGAGCTTTGCTCGGCCTAACAGCCGGGGGCGGCTGTCCCCACATGAGTGTTCAAGCTGATCGCTAAAGGCTAAGTGCTAAATGCTAACCTCCGACAAATTTCGCGACGAGTGTGGAGTGGTGGCGGTTTATTCGCACCTGGAGGCTGAGAAGCTCGCCTACCTTGGCCTGCACGCCCTGCAACACCGGGGCCAGGAGTCGGCGGGCATTGTGACCTCCGACGGCATGGCTCTGCACATGCACAAAGCCATGGGCCTGGTCGCCGACATTTTTCAGGAAGCGGTTCTGGCTAAGTTGCCTGGAACGCTGGCGATCGGTCATACGCGTTATTCGACCGCAGGCGATTCGGCACTGCTCAACGCGCAGCCCATCATGGTGCAGTCGAATAAAGGCATGGTGGCTTTGGCGCACAACGGCAACCTGGTCAATGCACAGGACATCCGCCATCGCCTGGAGAGCCAGGGCTCGATTTTCCAGACCAGCAGCGACACCGAAGTGATCGTGCACTTGATCGCACTCTCGAAAGAGCAAACCCTTCCCGAAGCTATTGCCGATGCGCTGCGCCGGGTCGAGGGCGCATTCTCGCTGGTCATGATCAGTCCCGACCGGATCTTTGCGGCCCGCGATCCGCGCGGTTTTCGGCCGCTCGCGATGGGACGAATTCCCGCCATCGACGGCGAAAAGCAGGACACGATCGTGTTTGCCTCCGAAACTTGTGCGTTCGATCTGATCGGCGCCACCTTCGAGCGCGACGTGAAGCCGGGCGAGTTGATCGTCGTCGGCCCCGAGGGAATTACTTCGCGAGCGTATACGCCGGCGCTGGCGCAGTCGAGCTGCATCTTCGAGCACGTTTATTTCTCGCGCCCTGACAGCCGCGTGTTTGGACGGGCGGTGCAAGAGAGCCGCGAGGAGCTAGGGCGGCAATTAGCGCGCGAAGCGCCGGCGGAGGCGGATGTCGTGGTTCCGGTGCCGGACTCGGGTGTAACCGCGGCTGTTGGCTACGCGGCGGAGAGTGGGATTCCTTTTCGCTTTGGGCTCATTCGTAATCATTATGTTGGACGCACGTTCATCGAACCTCGACAAAGCGTGCGCGACTTTGGGGTGAAGCTGAAGATCAATCCGGTGCGCAGCCTGCTTGAAGGCAAGCGCGTAGTGTTGATTGACGATTCGATCGTTCGCGGCACCACCAGCCGCAAGATTGTGCGCATGGTCCGCAGTGCTGGCGCCAAAGAAGTGCACATGCGCATTTCCTGCCCGCCGACGATTTCACCCTGCTTCTACGGAGTGGACACGCCTTCGAAAAAAGAACTGATCGGCGCGAACAAATCGGTCGAGGAAATTCGCGAGTTCATTGGCGCCGACTCGCTGGCGTATCTCTCGCTCCCGGGATTGAAAAAAGCCTGCGGCGACGGCGAGAAAACCAGCTACTGCACGGCTTGCTACACCGGCATCTATCCCACCAACTGGGTAGATGTGGAAGAGATTCAACCAGCCAGCGTGGGCAAGCAGTAAAGCCTGTCCGGCCTGTTCGCGGTATCCTTCACAACACATCCTGTAACGCTACGAGCTGCCGATCAGGACTCCCGTGATGAAGACCAGGGCGCCACCCAAGGCTACCTGCAGCGCGGCGGAGACTGTCGGCGTGTCCATGTAGCGATGCCGGATCCAGGTGATGACCCCCAACTCGACCAGCACCACCACGAAGGCAACAGCCAGAGCCAGACGGAAGCTGGGTAGCAGGAACGGCAAAGTGTGGCCCACTCCGCCCAACGCGGTCATGGCGCCACAGATCAATCCGCGGACCCAGGGATGGCCGCGGCCGGTAAGGCTTCCGTCATCAGAGAGCGCCTCGGCGAATCCCATGCTGATGCCTGCGCCTACCGAAGCTGCCATGCCAACCAGAAACGCGTCCCAGGGATTGCGTGTCGCGAATGCGGCGGCGAAGACTGGCGCTAACGTGGATACCGAGCCGTCCATCAAACCGGCAAGGCCCGGTTGTACGATCTGTAGAACGAAGAGCCGGCGGCGGGCGCGCTCTTCGTCTTGCTTCACATCGGGGCTCAACTCTTCTTCCTTTAACTCCTGGGCGCGGTCTTCGTGGGCGCGCTCTTCCTGGGCCAGGTCGTCGAGCAGTTGGCGAATGCTGGCATCCTCGGTTCGCCCTGCGGCTTTTTCATAGAACCTGCGAGTTTCTACCTCGATGGCGCTGGCTTCGTTGCGCACTACGTCGAGGCGGAGAGGGCGCGCCAGCCAAACCGGTTTTCGCTGTACGAAGCCCTTTATGTCATGGCGGCGGATCAGCGGGATGTGCTCTCCGAATTTCTGCCGGTATAACTCGATCAAACGTCGGCGGTGTCCGGATTCCTCGTCGCGCATGCCTTCGAACACGGCGGAGGAAGCGGGGAAGTCCTGGCGCAAACCTTCGGCGAAATCGGCGAAGATGCGCTCGTCTTCCTCTTCGAGTGAAATGGCCAGCGCCAGAATTTCGCGCTGGGTAAGAGTTTCAAAGTTCTTCATGGCGGATAGTGTAATTGGAGGCGATGATCTTCTGCATTACCGATGCAATACGTCTTTGTAATGGGGCGAGGTCATGGGGCGAGACCGCGAGAGGGCTCTCAGGTCGAAAAAATTAGACTAGTTACCATCTGGTTATCTTAGGCTCCACCCCCCTCCCCCTCGATCTTTTGGAATCATGGGGTTAGAGCCGGACTACCCTCAAAATCTTTGAGTTTAAAGGACTTATACGCAAAATATTCCGGACAAAGGAGTTAGGGTCATATTTCCGCGATGCAGTGACCGTCCTTCCTATGGAGTACGCGAGCAGTCGAACAACCGTCAATGTGAGGGTCGGGACGAAGGCGTGGCAAGGGTTCGAAGAAATCGTCCCAATTGGTGGGCGCAATTACGAAGAGCGAGCCTGCAGTGAACCTCGGTGACCCGAAGTTCACTACGGCTACATTAACTGTGAGCTACCGGCGCTAATACGCCCAGAAAGGGCCGGTTCCGCCCGAGACGGTTTGGCCGTCGATGGCGGTAAAGACGGTCTTGCCGTAAAAGAAAGGCAATCCCCAGTCAAACGTGCACGAACCGCCGCTGGACGAGCAAGTGTTTGCTGTTCCCTGTGGTCCGGCTAGCGTGCCGAATGCGGCGTCGTTGGGGTTGTTGTTGAAAAGGTTGTCGGCGTTGTCGACGCTGAAACTCACAGTGCTTATTGGCGTACCCGTCGCTCCTTCGTTGATCGCCGATTGGGCGGTGAGACTGGCCGGACAATAGAAGGAAGTATTGTCCGTACACACTGTTATGGAAGACGGGAAAAACAGCGCGTTCGAACCGCTGTCAATAAAACTGGCGTTAAGGGTTTGGCCGGCGTAGACGGTGATAAAGTTGTCATTCGTGTCAAGCCCAAAGATGGTTGCGGAACCCAATGCATTGTTTGACTGCGTCGCAATGCCAAAAGTCAGAGAGCCACTGACCGTGGGGGCGGCACTTTGAACGGCGGGGAATTGGATAACGACACCATTGTTATCTGTGCTGAACAAAACTACCGGGTTTGTCACCTGCGCGGACGCGGGCACAAATACCGCCGAGTCAGTGGTCGAGCATCCTGAGGTGGGGCATTCGAAGTACACGTTAGGAGGCGTTGTCGTCACGCTTCCGTCGCAAAAATCGGCGCCCGCAAGAATGCAGTCCGTCGGTTCGAGGCCCACTCCCAGAATGCCGTTGGCACCCAGAAGCGTCGGCGTGTTCTCATTTATTGTTCCGCCGTTCGTACAAGCCGTTGGTATATTCGAGTTTGAGTTGCTTACGGTTTGGACGTTGGTTGTCCCGGCAACTTCGCCACCTATCTTGATGTCGGCTTGTTGTACTGGCCCCCAGAGGTATGAAGTGTCCAGGAACTGAACGCAGTTATTCAGGATATCGCCGTTGCTGGTATCGACCACCGAAGGAAGCGAAAGACCTGGAATCACCGACTGCAGAATTCTCAAGCCGGAGGATCCTGTGTCGACCTGGATATGGTCCACCGTTTGGCACGTGCTAGTACCTGGAATGCAGAGCGTGAGGCTGACAAAGGCGAGGTTGGCATCTACCTGTGTAGGCACAGGCCCGGGGTCGACGGTTAGTGCCGCAACATTTGGACCTGCGCCGGAAGGAAACACCGTAATCCCCAGTGTCGCCGTCGCCGCAGAGCTGGCTATCGACGTCGCCGTTATAGTCACGGCAGTATTGCTGGTCACGCTAGCTGGCGCAAGGTAGGTCACCGCAGTTGTTGTCGGGTTAGTTAGAGAGCCAACCTGTGGGGAAAGTGACCAAGTCACGCCTTTCTTGCTGGTGTCGTTGCTAAGCGTCGCGTTGACGCTGAGTTGCTGTCCCTGATTGATTGTTTGTGGGGCGGCTGGCGATAGGGAGATGGTGACGGCGGAAGTTTGTACCGCGATCTGTATCATTGCGGTGACGGTGGAACTGGCATTCGAGGTTGCCGTAATCGTCACAGTTGTCGCGGTCGGGACGCTCGTTGGTGCGGTATAGGTTGCTGTGGTCGTGGTCTGATTGCTCAGGGCACCAAAGCCACTTGGGGTAAAACTCCAAGTCACGCCTTTATTGCTTGGATCGTTCACAACCGTAGCGGTTATGGTCGACGATTGGCCGGGATTCAATGAAGTGGTGCTGGCCGACAATGTAATCGTAACCGGAATCCCGGCTGGTGTCCCGCTACTGCTGCATGCCCCTAGAAAGGCCAACCCTGCGACCAAAACTATCGCTGAAAGTGCGCGCACGCTTCCTCCTCTACCGTATGTCATTGGTACTGACTCCCTGCGGGAACTTTCCGGGATCGTAGGCTCTGCCGGAATAGGACCGCATGTGGCCGTTGGATTCAACTACCAATCCAGGCTGTTGGATATTTAGTGGGGCGCGACCTCGGTGAGCGGTCCTCTGGGCCTGTGCAGCGGAGGTGTACGCGTCAAAGTAGCTGCCAAGAAGTTGCTTCATGTCGGGAATAAACGGGCCTTGCCAGGAGACGCCAAATACCTCACCGGAGGATGAAGCATACTCGTGCACTACCGTGCCGTTGCCGGCTTTGATCTCATGAACGGTATAGAAATTGTGTTCCGTCGTCTTCAGCGTGCCCTTCATCTGGACCTGATCCTCTTGCACCGAGGAGACGTCGCCGCCGAGGGCGGCCAATGCGGGCAGAGGCAGGGCTAGCATCAGGAGAACAATTGTCATCCAGGACGTATGGGACAGCGAGATCCAAGAGTTTGATTTCATGTGACTCACTCCGCTTTCTTTAATACGCGAGGCTGGGGTCGTTGCTTTGAACCCGAAAGATGGCGTTAAGTTGCGGTTGGCGGCTAGGATTTGCATCGCGGTTTCCCTCGTGGCTCCTGGTTGCGGCGTCTGGTCGAGCACTTTGCCAGTCTGTGCTAATACTCCTGTGCGCTTAAGCCTTTGCCTCAGGGGCTAAAAGCCCGCGTTTCTCGCGGCTCTATTGGCACGGCTGAAGCCGTGCCCTTCCCAAGAAGAGCACTTACGAAACAAGTCCTAGCAAGATCAATTACAAGCAACAGCAGCCCTCAAAGACTGCGGACAAGAGTGTCCGCCCTACGCGGCCAGATTTATTGCATTTTATCCTTTTTACAGTCCGGGGGTGTAAAGGGTTGTAAAGTTCCTTTACTATTCGCATTCCCCCGTGCGATTGGCACGAGCGTGGACTAAGCGATAAATTGTTAGGCGGAGAGATTGATGGCGACGTGCGTATCGTGTGGTTCACAAGTGCCGGACAGCGGACGCTTCTGCGTGTCCTGTGGTGCGGCGATGGTGTCTGGGGACGAACTCGCGACCATGGAGTTCGTGGACTCGAAGCCCAGGGCGTCTGCGAGGGCGTCTTCCGGCTCAGCGAGGGTTTCGAGTTCTTCCGGCGGTTTGTTGACCGAGGGACGATTTCTTCCGGGACGCCTGCTGGCCGGGCGGTATCGCATCATTGCATTGCTGGGCCGGGGCGGCATGGGAGAGGTTTATCGCGCCGATGACCTGACGCTGGGGCAGCCGGTTGCGCTCAAGTTTCTTCCCGAAGAGGCGAGCCAAGATGAAACTCTGCTGGAGCGCTTCCGCAATGAGGTTCGGCTCTCGCGGCGAGTTTCGCATCCGAACGTCTGCCGGGTTTATGACGTGGGCGAAGTGGATGGGCACACCTTCTTCACCATGGAGTATGTGGACGGCGAGGATTTGGCGTCTTTGTTGCGGCGTATTGGGCGCCTGCCCGCGGACAAGGCTTTGGAAATCGCGCGCCAGCTTTGTGCTGGTTTGGCCGCGGCTCATGCCAAGGGCGTGCTGCACCGCGATTTGAAACCAGCCAACATCATGCTCGATGGCCGGGGTCAGGTCGTGGTCACAGATTTTGGCCTTGCCGGATTGGTGGACCAGATTCCGGGCAGCGATGTGCGCAGCGGCACGCCGGCGTACATGGCTCCCGAACAACTGGAAGGCAAAGAGGTCAACGCCAAAAGCGATATTTACTCGCTGGGCCTGGTGCTCTACGAAATCTTCACCGGCAAGCGGGCGTTCAGCGTGGAGTCATTGCCGGAACTGGTCCGGGTGCGCAGTGAATCGGCGCCCAGCAAGCCATCGACGCTGGTGAAAGATCTTGATCCCGCGGTGGAGCGGGTGATCTTGCGTTGTCTCGAAGCCGATCCGGCAAACCGGATGAGTTCGGCAATGAGTGTTGCGGCGGCGCTGCCGGGAGGCGACCCGCTGGCTGCCGCGCTGGCGGCGGGCGAAACGCCATCGCCGCAGATGGTCGCGGCGGCGGGAGAGACCACGGGACTGGCGCCACGAACGGCAGTGCTCTGTTTAGCGGCAGCGATTCTGGGCTTGGTTCTGGTCAGCTATTTTGCGATTAAGACGAGCGGCATGGGAAAGCTGGGCCTGGAGCAATCGCCGGAAGTGTTGACCCATAAGGCGAAAGAAATTGTCGGCCAACTGGGGTATGCGGATAAGCCCGCGGATAGCGCCATCGACTTCTCTTATGACAATGATTTTCTGACTTATGTGGATAAGAATGACAAGCCACATCCGCAATGGAACGAAGTGCTGTCTGGTGGGCCAGCAGTGCTGCAGTTTTTGTACCGGCAAAGCCCGCAGTACATGATGGCGACCGATTTCCATGATTCGTCGTTGACTCCGGGAATCGTAACTGGCGATGACCCGCCGCCGGTGCTATCGGGAATGGTGAACCTGACGATGGATCCGCGAGGACGCTTGACGTTCTTCCAGGCGATCCCGCCGCAAATGCAAAGCGAGGATGTCAGGACGCATGCGCAGGCGGTTGATTGGAGTACGCTGTTTCGCGAAGCCGGCCTGGATGCGACGCAATTCAAGCCGACAGAACCATTGTGGACTTCGCTAGCTGCTTCGGACACGAGGGCGGCGTGGACTGGAACGTGGCCCGGCACCAGCCGTCCTCTGCGGGTTGAAGCGGCTGCGTTTGAAGGCAAGCCGGTGTTCTTTTCGCTGATCGGTCCTTGGACTCGTCCGCAACGCATGCGTCCGGACCCGCCGACGACCACGGGGCAAAGAGCGGGGCAGTTGCTTCTTCTAGCAATGATTCTGTCGGTGGTGGCAGGTGCTGCGTTGCTGGCGCGCCGAAACTACATTCGAGGAAGAGGCGACCGGCGCGGCGCGTTCCGACTGGCTTGCGTACTTTTTGTGACGCTGATCGCATTGTGGCTGTGTCGAGGGCACATGGTGCCGAGTGTGGAGATGCTGTTTCCATTCACGATGGCTATCAGCACGGCGCTGTTTTTCGCAGGCCTGATATGGGTGCTGTATCTTTCGCTCGAGCCTTATGTGCGCCGACACTGGCCACAGGCGTTGGTCTCCTGGAGCCGGATTGTGATGGGCCGGTTGCGCGATCCGCTGGTGGGGCGCGATGTTTTGTTTGGCGTAATCCTGGGGGTCGTGTGGATCCTGACTTTCGAAGTCAGTCAGTTGCTGACGATGGGTAAGGGCGCGCCTCCGCAATTCTTTTCGACGAGTTACCTTTTGGGCGGCCGCCACGTGCTGGAAGCTTTGTTATTTCGAATCCCGGACTCAATCGAAGCCACGTTGCTTTTCTTTTTCCTGCTCTTCGTGTTGCGGGTTGTGCTGCGGAAGGAATGGCTGGCGGCCATGGTGTTCGTGGCGATATGGGTCACGTTGAAAACCTTGGGCAGCGATTATCCGTGGATTGAGGGAACGGCGTATGCGCTGCTTTATGGAGGGGCGACCATCGTGGTGTTTCGAGTCGGGTTCGTAACTTTGGGTGTCGGCATCTTCACCACCGAGTTGCTGTCGAGTGTGCCTTTAACTCTGGATTTTTCGGCTTGGTATTTGAGCAGTGTGTGGCTCCCGCCGTTGGCCCTTGGTGCGCTCGCGGTTTGGGGCTTTTACAGTGCGCTGGCGGGGCAGAAATTGTGGAAGGCTGAGTTGTTCAGCTAGGCAACTGGGTGCGTCCACGCCCGCCTGCATTCCCATCAGCTCAGGTCGGCGTCTTCGGCGATTTCACTGATTGCAATCGGCGCCATGTTTCCCTGGTGCAGTTGCTGGTTGAGTTGTGGCAAGCGAGTCGTCTTGAAGTGATTCCAATCGGCAATGCGCAGCTTTAACGCCTGGCTTGATTCGTGATACAACGCGACGGCCTGCGAAGGTACGGCGCGATCTCCGCTCTCGACGACTGCCAACGCGGAGGTGAGCCCGGCGCTGGCATTTTCGAGTCCGATCGCGTTAGTCGTGCTTTCACTGTCGGCGAGTATCTGCCGGATTTCCGTTTCCAGCCGGGATACGGTGGACTTCAGATCAGCGTGAGCTCCGTCTAGTTTTTGATCCAAGTCAGACAATTGTTTCTGCACCGACCGGATCTGAGCCAAAGCTTGCCGTCCGTGGACGGCTTCGGTGAAAATCTGGCGGCCGAGTTGGAGTTGCTGCTCCAGGTCGCGAGGAGTTGCAGGGGATCGCGGATCCATCACGATCTTTAATGGCTGGCTCAAAACCTTATCGTCGACAGTGAGCCGGACTTGGTAAGTGCCCGGAACTGCGCGTGGTCCTCGGGGAGAGCGATACTCGTATTCGCTGGATTGATCTGCAGCTTTACCGCTGGGGGTGCCCCATGCCAGATTCCAGACAAAGCGATGCATCCCTGGGGTGGTCTCAAGAATCTGGGATTTGGGGAGCCATCGATCGGCGATGGGGAGGGCAGGACGCTTCTCCTCGGGCGCGTCATCCGAGGAAAACGTTCGAACCAGATTCTGCTTGTCGTCAAGAATCTCAAGCTTGATGTGGTTTGCGGCTGCGTTGAGGTGGTAATCGATGACGGCGCCATTGGGCGGATTGTTCGCGGTCGGCTCTTCCGGCGGCAATGGAGTGCCGAGGAAACTATCGTTATCGACGCGGATGGCTGTGGCCGGGCGATAGAGATACGCGCTATCAGCTTTCACGGCGTCTTGCGCCTGCCTCAATGGAGTGATGTTGTCGAGAATCCAGAACGCGCGTCCGTGAGTCGCGACGGCGAGGTCATCTCCATGAATGGCCAGGTCGTGGATTGAAGCTGTGGGAAGATTCAGCTGTAGCGATTGCCAGTGATCGCCGTCGTCGAACGAAACGTAAACACCGAGTTCGGTACCGGCGAAGAGCAAGCCGCGGGTTTGGGGATCTTCGCGGACCGACCGCAAGAATGAAGATGCGCCGATGCCGCCGGTGATCAGTTGCCAGGTCGCGCCGTAATCGCGCGTGCGGTAGAGATATGGCTTCTGGTCATCAAGGCGATGGCGATCCACGGCTGCGTAGGCTTCAGCGGGATCGAAGTGCGAGGCTTCGATCAGCGAGATCTTGCTCCAGTCGTTGAGGCCGGTGGGCGTGACATCTTTCCAGGTCTTTCCGCCGTCTCGCGTAATGTAAATCAAGCCTGTGTCGCTGCCCGCCCATATCAGGTTTCCGTTCAGGTTCGAAGGCGCGATTGTGTAGACGACGCCGTATCCTCGTTGCTTCGCGTTCGCGACCGTAGTTGGACCTTCGGGCTTCTTATCGCCTGGATGCTGCGTCGATCCGGTCAGATCGGGACTGATGGTTTCCCAATGCAGGCCGCCGTCGATTGTCTTCATTACGTACTGAGTGCCCAGATAAAGAGTTTTCTTGTCGAACGGGGACATGACCAGCATGGGAGTCCAGGGATCGCGATACTTGCGAGCGTTGATGTCGACACCAAAATTCGGCATGGGCCACGGAGTAATATCCTGGCTGAATGAAGTTCGAATGTTGAAGCGCACGACGTCGCCGTAAGTGCCGGTCAGGTAGACGATGCTTGCGTCTTTGGGGTCCGGGACCATGTATCCGCTCTCGCTGCCGCCCGACGGAAACCAATCGCGCGGCGTGATTTGTCCGGCGTCAGAGCGGCTGCGAACCGCTGCGCTTCCGCTGTCTTGCTGGGTACCGAAAACCACGTAGGGAAATTGGTCGTCCGTGACAACATGGTAGAACTGCCCGGTGGGCTGGTTGTACCAGGAACTCCAAGTGCGTCCGTAATCGAGACTGATGGTTGCGCCTTGATCGGTGCCGAGAATCATTCGAGAAGAATCTTTGGGATCGATCCAGATCTGGTGATAATCGTCTCCGCCGGGTGCGCCGCGCACGATTGAAATTGTTTTGCCGCCGTCTTCGGAGCGGTAGAGCGCGACGTTGGGCACATAAATGACATCGGGATTATTTGGGTCGAGCGTGATATTTCCGAAATACCAGGCACGGCTGGCGAGACGGCGGTCGTCGTTCTGCAGCGTCCACGTGTCACCTCCGTCGTCGGAGCGATAGAGTCCGGGTTTCTTCGAGGAGCTGATGAGCGCGTACACTCGTTTGCCGTTAGGCGAAACGGCTACGGCTGTGCGGCCCCAGTCACCTTCGGGAAGTCCTTTCCCGGTGAGCCGCGACCATGACTGACCGCTATCCTGCGAGCGGAAGAGACCGCTGCCCGGGCCGTCGAGCGGCGCATACGTGCTCCACGGCGGACGCTGGCTTCGCCACGTGGCGGCAAATAGTAGTTTAGGGTCTTCGGCGGCGATGGCAAGAGCAGAGACTCCAATCTCCGCGCCTTGATCGAGAACCTTCGTCCAACTCGCGCCGCCGTCCGTTGACTTGTAGACACCGCGCTCATGGTTCGGTGCGTAAGCGTGTCCGAAGGCGCCAACGTATACGATGTTCGCATTTTGCGGATCCACAAGGATGCTGCTGATCTGGCGCGAGTCATGCAGTCCGATGTTGGTCCAGCTTCGGCCACCGTCTGTTGATTTATAAACGCCGTCGCCGGAGGACAGATTGGACCGAATATCTGCTTCTCCGGTACCCGCGTAAATGATTTTCGGATCGGATGGCGCCACGGCGAGGGCTCCGATCGAAGCGACGGGTTGCCCATCAAAAATTGGCTCCCACACGGTGCCGGCATCGGTGGTTCGCCAAACGCCGCCACCGACCGAACCAAAATAAAAGGTGGTTGAGTTTCCGGGAAACCCCGCCACGGCGACCACTCGGCCGCCGCGAAAGGGACCGATCAGGCGCCAGTCGAGCCCGCTGTAGAGGGCGGGAGGAATTGTCTGCGCGGTTGCGAGTGCGAGAGTGATGCAAAAAACGAAAGTTGTACACAAATATTGAAACCTGATGGCGAACTTGGGCACCTGTTGGTCCTCACCTGTGGAAACAGTTAGTGTAGTTGAAATTCTAGAATTTGCTAAAGTGGTTGCGGCATCCAATGTAGAAACCTCCAGACCGGACGGAAGCCTATGGGCGAACCTACAGTCGAAGTTTTGTGCAAGAACTGCGGGAAGACGTTTACGGCATTCTTGAAAGAGATGGCGGCCAAGAATGCTAAGGTTACTTGTCCGCATTGTGGAAAGAGCAATGAATATTCCGTGCCCGGCGATGCGATGCCGCCTGCGGCGCGGAATTAGGTTCAAGGCAATCTGTCGGCTTCGGTCTTCTGCTCCGGGAGCCTCCCCCACGCGATCACTGCGAATGAGACCAACCTCAAAACCCGGCGGACAGGAATGTCCACCCTACACGATCTAAATCCAAACTCCAATCTTGCTCGTACTTGATGCAGTAGACGGAGCTGTTCGTAAACCGCCGGGGCGTGGCGCCGCGCCCAGCGGCCTAGCCCACGATGTGGCAACGTCTACGAATTCAATCCCCGAGGAAAACTTTATGAAGCGACTGAAAACGATGGTGACCTTCGCCATGGCGCTGTTCATGCTGGTTCCGGCCAGCCTGTTCGCATCCAGCCATCGCGAGGCCCCCATCTCCGCGCTGGACCACTCCGCGGACGTGACTGACTGGTACGCGTTCGTCAGCTACGACCACCCGGATCGCGTGACTATGATTCTCAACGTCGACGGGTTCCTGGAACCCTCCAACGGACCCAACTACTTTCCTTTCGATCCCAACGTTCTCTACGAAATGCATGTCGACAACAATCGGGACGGAATTCCGGATATCACTTTCCAATTCCGCTTCAAGACGGAAATCCGCATGCCGGGAGTTTTCACCGGCTTTGTCGGTGGCATCGCCGGCATTCCTCCGATTACTTCGCTGACCGGCAAGGGTTCCGAAGGGTTGAGTCTTCGGCAAACTTATTCGGTTGTGATGATGAAGAACGGCGTGCGGACGGAACTGAGCGAAGGCAAAACTCTCTATGCAGTGCCTTCCAATGTTGGCCCGCGGACTATGCCACAGTATGACGAGTTGTTTAAGCAAGGAATTTTTGATCTGGGCAATGACGTGCGTGTGTTCGCAGGAACGGTCGATGATCCTTTCTACATCGACTTGGGTGGAACATTTGATTCCATCAACTACCGCATGGGCGTGGGCGGCATACTGACTGCTGCGGAGGATGCCGACGACACTCATAATTACGCCGCCGATTCAGTAGCGGGCTTCAACGTGAACTCGATTGTGCTGGAGGTTCCCATCACGATGCTCACGGTGGATGGAAAGATACACAACGCAAACGATAAAGATGCGGTGATCGGGACCTATGGAGCGACATCCCGCCAACGCATTAGCGTGCGTCGAGTTGCGGATGCATCCGATGGCGGCAATCAGTGGCGGCAGGTAAACCGCGAAGGCAACTCGCTGATCAATGAACTGATCATTGGAACTGGTTCCAAAGACAAGTTCAGCACTGACTTCCCGGTGAACGACAAGCAGTTTGCCAGTTTCGTCCTTAATCCGCTGCTGGCGCAACTGTACGGTTCCGTATTCGGGGTTCCGGTGCCGCCTCCGCCGCGAAATGATCTGCTGTTGCTGGTGCAGTACGAGCCTCCGATCTGCCCAGGGTGCGGTGCCGGTGATACAGGACCAATCGCCGACTTGCTGCGCTTAAACACAGGCATTCCTCCAACGGCCATTGGCAGCCAGAAGCGTCTCGGCTTCCTGGTTGGGGACCTGGCTGGATTCCCGGACGGCCGCCGGCCGATTGACGATGTGGTGGATATCGCCTCGCGGACAGTGGCTGGCATTTTGATCGACTCGAAGAAATACGGCGCGCCGATTGGCGACGGCGTTCAACTCAACGACGTCGGCTATGGCACCACGTTCCCGTGGGTGAAACCGGCTCACAGCGGGCGTGACAGCCACCACATTGGCCCCGGACAGAGAGGTTGCTCTGGCCAAGCCAATGACATTTGCCCGGTGAAGTAAGCCGGCTTCGTGGCCGCTGAGGAGAAACGGCGGCCACGGATTTTCCCCAACGATTCTAAGACTCAAGAGAGGAATGTCATGAAACGAATTGCGGCTCTTCTACTGTTGTTTCTGGGCACGGTTGCCGGATTTGCACAAGGCCCGAACACCCCTGCTGAAACCCAACTCTCTCCTGCCGAGCGCGGTATGGCGCAGGCGCGAAAGCTGATCGAGAAAAACCCAAAAGATTTCGAGGCGTACAACGCACTGGCTCTGGCACTCTCACGGAGGGCGCGCGAGACATCCGACGTTAAGTTCTATGCAGAGGCTGAGGAGACGCTGCAGAAATCGTTCGATATCGCCCCCGATAATTTTGATGGCCAGAGGATTCACGTCTGGCTTCTGCTGGGCAAACACGAGTTCGCCACGGCTCTTGAGGCTGCGAAAAAGCTCAATCAGAAAATGCCCGACGACGTGATGCTCTACGGCTTTCTCGATGACGCCAATGTGGAACTCGGAAACTACAGCGATGCTGAGAAGGAGGCGCAGTGGATGCTCGATCTGAAACCAGGAAATATCCCTGGCCTGACCCGTGCTGCGTATCTTCGCGAATTGTATGGGGACATCGAGGGTTCGCTGGAATTGATGAACATGGCATACCAGTCGACGCCGCCCGGTGAAGTCGAAGATGGAGCCTGGATCGTGACTCAGATGGCGCACCTGAACTTGGCAATCGGAAAGATTGATGAGTCTGAGAGGTTATCGCAACAGGCCCTGACCATGTTTCCGGGATATCACTATGCCCTCGGGAATCTGGCCAAGGTCAGAATTCAGCAGAAGCGATACGCCGAAGCGGTGGATTTGCTGATGCAGCGTTATCACGCCGCCCCTCATGCGGAGAATCTGTATGACCTGGCACAGGCGTTGCAGCTGGCCGGGAAGACAGACGAATCGAACAAGGCTTTCGCCGAGTTCGAACAGAAATCATTGCTCGAAACCAACCGTGGCGACAATTCCAATCACGAGTTGATCTTCTACTACGCGGACTATGCCAAGCAGCCGGGGAAAGCGCTGGAAGTGGCGAAGCGAGAAATCGCGCGCCGGCACGATGTCTTCACACTAGATTCCTACGCTTGGGCTCTGTACGAAAACGGCCAATATGCAGAGGCGCGGAAGCAGATCGAAATCGCGCTGGCGGTGGGCGTTCGAGACGCAAAGATGTTTCGCCACGCTGGGGAGATCGCGCTAAAGTCCGGAGACAAAGCGGCTGCAGAACATTACCTGCGAGAGGCGGCCGAGTTGAATACCGTGGGCTCGGACCAGGCGCGGATCACCTTGGCAAGCCTCACACAAGAGGTGCGACGGTAGCGGCACGCAACACGTAGCCCCGGACGCCCTCGCCCGGGGCGCGGGCCAAAGCTCGGCGTGATTTCGTGACCAAGTCACAGCGGACTCCGTAGAATAGCTGGTCTGGTGATCACGAACTTCAACCCGTCGAACTACTGGCTGGAGACGGTCCAGATGCCTGGCGGCACTCCGAGTGAATTGCCGGAGCGCGTGGATGTCGCGATTGTGGGCGCAGGTTTCACCGGCCTATCCGCGGCTCGAACTCTGGCAAAACGCGGGGCCAAGGTCGCGGTGCTCGAAACCAATACCATCGGCTGGGGCGCCAGCTCGCGCAATGGCGGCATGGTGCTTACTGGCATGAAGCTTGGAGTTGAGACGCTGGCAACTCGTTATGGCATGGACGCGACCAGGCGAATGTATGCCGCTTCCCTGGCCTCTATCGATGTGGTCGAACAAATTATTGGCGAAGAGAAGATCGATTGCAATTTCTCGCGCTGCGGTCACCTTGAAGTAGCCTGCAAGCAATCGCATTTCGATACTTACGCGCGTTCGGTAGAAGTGATCGCTCGGGAATTCAATCACCGACTTCGCATCGTCGCGAAAAGCGACCTCCGCACTGAGATCGGATCCGGCATCTACTATGGCGGCATGGTCGATGAAGTCAGCGCAGGATTGAACCCTGCGCGCTACGTGGCCGGGCTTGGCCGCGCGGCGCTTAATGCGGGAGCTTATGTTTGCGAAAACACACGCGTGGAGCGCATCGAGCGCGCCTCCCGCAAGGGCGGTTCGGGGTTCCAGCTAGGCACACCGCGCGGACGGGTGTTTGCCACGGACGTGTTCATCGCAACCAGCGGCTATACCTCAAAGACTACGCCAGCGCTGCAAAAGAAAATCATTCCTATCGGTTCCTTCATTATTGCCACGGAACGGCTGCCGGAGGCTCTTGCGTACGAACTCAGCCCGCGCAATCGCATGATTTTCGATTCCAAGCATTATCTCTATTACTATCGCCTCACGCCGGACAATCGCATGCTGTTCGGTGGACGTGCAGCGTTCTTTCCGGAAACCAGCAACACGATCCGGCGCAGCGCTGAAATCCTGCGGCGCGGCATGATCGGCGTGTATCCCCAATTGCGCGATGTGAGAGTGGAATACGCCTGGGGCGGGACGCTGGATTTTTGCTTCGACACCATGCCCCACGCGGGCCGCATCGACGGAATGTACTACGCGGTCGGATACGCGGGGCACGGCGTGGCGATGGCAACCTATCTGGGAGCAAAAATCGCCGAACAGATTAGCGGCGGCACGGAAGAAAATCCGTATGCCAACGTTCCATTCCCCGGTGCGCCGCTTGGTCTTTACAACGGACGCCCTTGGTTTTTGCCCTTCGCCGGCGCCTACTACAAAATTCTCGACTGGATCAGTTGAAACACATCGGGTCACGCCGATAAACGTCTTCGGGAAAAGAAATAAGCAACCGGTCCCAAGAGCAGCACGAGTGGCCCGTACTTAAGGCCAAACTTGTCGCTGGCGATCAGCGCGACCCCACTCATGATTAGAGGAGCAATCACTGCGTACGCCAGGCCTTTGCTTCCCCAGGGGATGCGAAAGGCGCGTTCCAGATCAGGTCGCTTGCGTCGTAGTTGCCATGCGGAAAGTACGGTCAGCACCGAGGTTGCAATCCGAAGCCAGATGTAAACCGAGATTAGTTGAGTAAGGGTGTTCCAAGCGAACACCGAGTAAATCGCAGCCGAGATCAAGATGGCCACCCATGGCGTGCCGAACGTGGGATGGAGGCGCGTAAGGAATGTCGACAGATATCCGTCTTCAGCCATGGCGAATGGCATGCGCGTCGAGGAAAGCACGGTGCTGTTGAGAATGGAAATGAAGGTAATGGCTGCCGCCATGGTCATGGCGAAGCCGAGCCAAGGCCCACCGATTAACCGTGCGGCATCGGAAAAGTAGCGCGTGTGCCAGTCCTGCCAGTTTCCCAGTGCCGCCAAAGCGCATGCCGTGGGGACGAAATACGTCGCCATCGAAAGCGGCACTACCCAGGCCAGCGCGCGCGGATAATTCTTCTGCGGTTCCTCAACCTCTTCAGCTACGGTCGAGAGCTGTTCGTAACCCGAGTAGAGCCACAATCCCAATGCCAGCCCCACACCGAAAACCTGGAACACGGGCTGATGCGGCGGAACGAACGGCACGAACGGGTCGTGATGCCACATGCGCACGCTGATCACGCACATGGCCGCGACCGGCAAAAAGATGAGCGTCTCCAGCAGGGTCGCGACCTTTCCCACCGTCTTGATGCCGCGAATATTGATGTAGGCGATGATTCCGATCATGAAAACTGCAACCGCGTAGTGTTTCCATCCAGTGATCCAGGGAAAGAAAAAACTTAAGTAGTCAGTGAACAGCACTGCGTAGGCACTGCCCAGCAGGAACGACGCGCACCAGTTCCACCAGCCCGCCAGGAACCCCCAGAAATCGCCAAAGGCGGCGCGCGTCCAACGGTAGAAGCCTCCCTGCACCGGCATTGCAGACGTTAATTCAGCAGCCACAAGTGAAATCGGAATGCACCAGAAGAACGGGAGGACGAGATGGTAGATGAGCGTCATCCCCGGCCCCGAGGTCGTCACCTGATCTTCCAACCCGAACGGCCCCGCCGTGGTGTACGAATACATCACGAACACGAAAGAAAGCAGGCCAGCCTTGCGTATCGCCGCTCCGTTGCGTCCGTTGCTTTTTGTGTTGGCCAAGCTTCGTCGCTCAGGTTCGAGCCACCGTTATTTGCTGGGGAGGTAGAAGGCTTCGGGCGCGGGCCGATACACGCGAATCATCCACAGAGGTCGCCGGAGGTTGCCGGGACCGGAAGCAGCACGACTCATTTGCAGCCAGCGCTGATATTCTTCGTGCGCCTGGTTGGTGTCCACGAAAACATCTCCATATCGATCTTCCGCGCCTGCTTTGCTTACCGTGACTTTTTGATGCCAGCAATGCTGCCCGCTAATCGGGTCCGGTTGGACGGGGAAGGTTAAATTTTGATGGACGCCCGCATCTTCCCAGTGAATGCGCGATGAGTCGGGATCGCTGCTTTCGAAGGGCTGAACGCCGTGGATGGTGCGCATCATCCACTTCCCGGGCTCGACCTGCTTCAGATCGACCAGCGCCGTCGACCAGCGTTCCCCGCCGAAATCTTCTTTCAGACGCCAGCGCCCCAAGTGATGCGAGCATGCGACGACGCCAGGACGCATTCCCTCCGTCGCCCAGACTCTGTCCACAAAATACCCGATGGCGGTTTGCACACGCACTAAGTCGCCAGTGACAACTTCTAAACGCTCGGCGTCCTCGTGATGCATCCAGACCGGATTCTTGTGCGAGATTTCGTAGAGCCACTTCGCGTTGCCCGACCGGGTATGAATGAGAGTTGGCAAGCGGAACGTAGGAAGTAAAAGCATCTCGCCTTTCGCGGCGTTGATGTTGTCGCGATGAACGTGGCTCTTGATGTAGCCGGGGATCGAATGCTCGGGCCAGCGCCAATCTTTCAGCGTCTTCGAATAAAACTCGAGCTTGCGCGACGGCGTTGGAAAACCGGCGACAGCTTTGCCATCGATCTCGACCCCGATTGACGATCCATTCTTTTTCACTACGTGGGTCAACGAATCAACCGTGCTTCCTTGGACTTCATCTGGTTTCAAAGCCTTGCGGTGCAATTCGTACACGTCATTTTCAACCAGGAAAGCACCGTATTTCCGCATATAATCAAGCGGCGTGAGCCCTTCGCTGGCGGCTGCTTGAGGCAGACCGGGAACGCTGTTCTCAAAGATCCACCGGTAGTATTCATCGATTCTGATCTTCTCTCCCGGTCGATAAGGCGACTCAAAGTAGCGGCGGATGCCCATCGATCCATCCGGATCGACCCGCCACGACAGCTCAATCCAGAATTCGTCTTCTTCCCACACCTCGCCCAATCCGGCCTCGCGGTGCGCTTCATACGTAAAGTTGAATTGTTTGCCCTGCCTTTCCAGCGCCAGACGCAGCACCGGCTGCCGAAAACCGATCCAGCGCGCAGCATGGGTTTCCTGGCTCATCAGGTCGTGACGCTCGGAAGCATGGCCCATGGGCAAAACATAATCGGCGAACCAGGCAGTTTCGCTCCAGGTTGGAGTGAGACAAGCGTGCCGCCCAACTTTGCTCTCGTCGGTCAGCGCCTCAATCCAACTGAGACCGTCGGGATTCGTCCACACCGGGTTATAGACGCGGGAAAAATATACCGCGAGCTTGCCTCGGCCTTCTTTCAGAAAATGCGGCAGCAGGAAACTCATCTCGAAAAACGCCAGCGGATACTCGCGCGCCCACATCAATTCATTCCACGCATTGGGCGGCGGGGGCATCATGGGCGGCGTAGGAATGTACTTGTTCCAGGCGCTGGGAGAAGTCCCACCGGGCGTTCCCACGGCCCCCACCAGCACAGCGAGGAATTCCAACGCTCGCGCCACCTGCCATCCGCCGAGATTGCCCGCGGCGGCGTTTCGCCACACGTGCGTGCTCAGCGCGGACCCAGCGCGGCCTACTTCGCGGGCAACTTCGACGATCATGCGAGGATCCGCTCCGGACTCTTGCGCCGCAAAATCCGGAGTGTATTGCCCGTAAGTTTGCTTGAGGACTTCCAGAAATGTCTCGAAGGTTTGCGGCTTGGCAGGATGTTCTTCGCGCAGATACTCTTCCCAGTTCACCCACCTCTGAACAAACTCGGAGTCAAACAGATTTTCCTGAAGCAGCACATTAGCCATCGCCAACAGCACGGCCGACTCACTCCCCGGCCAGGTTGAGAGCCAGTAGTCAGCCTTCGACGCAGTGTTCGAAAGACGAGTATCGATGACGCATACCTTCGCGCCGTCCATCTTGCCATCGATGATTCGCTGCGCGTGCGGATTGAAATAGTGTCCCGCTTCGAGATGCGAACTCAGCAGCAGAATGAACCGGGCCTTGGAGTGATCGGGTGAAGGACGATCGAAACCGTGCCAGAAGGCATATCCAGTACGCGCGCCGGCTGAGCAAACATTAGTGTGGCTGTTGTGTCCGTCAATGCCCCAGGCGTGCAGCACGCGCTGGTTGTAAATCAATTCATGGCCGGGACGGCCGACGTGATACATGATTTCGTTCTTGCGTCCCTCCTGCAGGGCAAGGCGAATCCGCGCGGCCAGGTCGTCCAGAACTTCATCCCAGGTTACGCGCTCCCACTTTCCTTCTCCCCGTTTGCCGCTCCGCCGTAGGGGATACAGGATGCGCTCGGGATCGTTTATCTGATTGAGAGTCGCCGGACCTTTCGCACAGTTGCGGCCGCGGCTGCCCGGGTGCGCGGGATTGCCTTCGAACTTTTGCACCCGCATTTTGTCTTTGTCGACATAAGCCAACAGTCCGCAGGCCGCCTCGCAGTTGAAGCAGATGGTTGGGATCAGCGAGTAATGCTTCTCGACTTTCTTAGGCCACTGCGTGGGATCGTATTCGGTCCAATCATCCCAACGATCGGACGGAGGATAACTGGCGAGTCCTCCCACGGGCTCGTCAAGATCCAACGCTTGCGGATTAAGAGGTAGATCGTCTTTCATAAATGATTTCGTCAACTGAGTGGAGCGGCTTGCCCCGCCTTTACCCATGACTCTTCAAACCACCACAGGCCGGCAAGCGCCAGAACTGCGGCAACAACGGCAAATGCAGAAGCGCTGGGAACTAAAGATGCCAACCCGAGCGAAGCGAGAACAATTGGAGCAATCAGTCCCGTGCCGATGACTAGCCCCCAAAATCGTTTCCGCAGTCGTCCATTGATTAGCACTTGCGTGGCTATCCGCACGTCCTCGCTGACATGCGGCAGCGCAATCTCCCCCATGTTCATTGCCAGACTGACGATCAATGAACCTAGGAGGATCAGAGCTGCGGGCTTGAGAATTCCTGGTGGCGCGTCCATCAGGATGCCTGCGATCAATATCGCGGCGGATCCAGCAACCAAAGCCTGCACCAATAAATGCCACAAGAAAAGCGGACTTTGCCACATGTCGCGCCCCTTAGCCTGGGCGAAAAGAAATGCCGAATAGCACGCGCTGGCTATTGCGAAGGCGGCAGCGAACCATCGCAGCACGCTGGGAACGGAGCTTGCGAAAATACCGCACAGCAACCATCCTCCGGCAAGCGCACCATAGCCAATTAAAAAGTAAGTGCCAATGACCAGCCATGACCGGAAATTGGGCTTGGTAATAAGGTAGAAAAAACGGTCGGGACGTTTTAGGTCGAAAACGAGCAGAGCAGAAGTTACCGCGAGGCCGACCAGGGCTATGGCCGGACAAACGATATTGAGCAGCGTGGCAGCGGATTCGTTGGCCAGACTTAACAGAATCGTCGCAACCAGCAGCACTCCCGCCGCAACCGCCTTGGTCCAAAGATAGGCGGCAATCCTCCAACCCCAGGGTGCAGGGTGGGGCACGTCGTAGACTTCGCGGGCCAGGGCAACTGCAAGATTGCCTGCGTCGCCAGCGCTCGCTTGGGCGGCTCCATCCCGCCAGTCTGAAGCGAAGTACGTGTCCGTCCGCGAAATCCGGGTTGGCTCGAGCAAATCGCCTTCGATGCCTACATAAAACAGCTTAGGCTGCGTGCCCTTTTGCGGCTTGCGCACCGATACTTTCTGGGTCGCCACCACACGGCTGACTTTGCTTCCAGGGTTGTCCAGATCTCCAGCGAGAATCGCCTGCGTGGGACAGACGATCACGCACGCCGGTTCGAGGCTCATCTCCACCCGATGGGCGCAGAAGTTGCACTTGGCCGCAGTGTTGTTGTTGGGATCAATATAGAGAGCATCGTAGGGACAAGCCTGCATGCAAGCCTTGCAACCGATGCAGCGCCGGTTGTCGAAATCAACGATTCCATCAGCTCGCCGGTAGAGGGCGCTGGTGGGACAGATTTCCGTGCACGGAGAGTCATCACAGTGGTTGCACCGCATCACCCCGAAGTGGCGGGAGGTGTGGGGGAACTCGCCCTTCTCGATGTGCTTGACCCAAGTGCGAAAGACACCAACCGGCACCTGGTGTTCCTCTTTGCACGCGACTGTGCAAGCGTGGCACCCGATACACCGGTCCTGGTCGATAACAAATCCGTATCGCATCTGTAGCGCTTCACTCTCCTACCCGCATGCCTTGGAAAACTATTTCAGCTTCGACATCATAGCTGATCCTCAGCCCTCCCCGTCTCTACGTCGCATCTTGCCAGCGCCGGTCGGCAGATTTCGTATTCCCCTGCGTATCGGTGACAGTGACGACAAGTTCGTGCTCCATCAGCGGGCTCGCTTCTCCTGCATGCAGAAACTGCCGCTCATAAGAAACGCAAGGCGGATCGATTTCATCGTTTCCGATCTCAAACCCATCCAGATTGGTCGTCACGCGAGCGATCACTTCCGGTCCGTCCCCTTCGACTCCGACCGTAATATTGTTGCCCGCGACCGCCCGACTGTGTTGAATCGAAAACCTCATGAATTCCTCGCCTCCCGCCCGATTGGGAAATATACCAGTCTTACGATGGAGAGTGGCGTTCCGCTAAAGCCGAACCGGTTCCGCATTGTTCTCATCTCTTAACACGATTAAGATGAACTCGCCCCAATCGGCCACCCAACGGAGGAAATAATGAAGACGCTATTTTTGATGATCGCGCTGATTGTCACTGTTTCAATTTCGACCCAGCTCACGCACGCCCAGGAAATGGCCAAGAAAGACGCCGCAATAAAGCCCGCGCTCAGCCCATCACAAGCCGTGCTTGATTCGTGGAACGACATCGCACGAAAACTGATCGCCATGGCGGAAGACTTTCCCGAGGACAAATACGACTTCAAGCCCACTCCCGCGCAGCGCAGCTTCGCCGAACAACTGCTCCATGCGGCCGGCGCAAATTATTTCTTCACCAACCTTGCTCTCGGTCAAAAGCCGCCCGCCGAAGAAGACCCCAAGCGCGACCAGTACAAAACCAAGGCAGACGTAGTTGCCTTCGTGAAAAAATCGTATGCCGACGGTGCCGCCGCCATCAAAGCCAAAGGCGATAAAGGCATGAACGACCTGATCACCGACCCGGACAGCCATCAGCAGACGCGCATATACGACGAGGCCTACGGCTTCATCGAGCACTCGGGAGAGCACTACGGCCAACTCGCCGTCTATTACCGGGTAGCCGGGCTGGTGCCGCCAGAGTCCCGTCCAAAGAAATAGCTGAGGGCAGCCTTGCTCGGCGCGATGGGTGAGACCCTGCCGCGATAGACGAGTGCGGACAAGGCGGCTGGACGCTCTGGATCGAGCTCAGCCGCTGACCTGCACGGCCATGTTAAACTGTTGGAAATCGCCGGAGAGGTGGCCGAGTGGCTGAAGGCGGCGGTTTGCTAAACCGTTGTAGGGGCTAACACCTCTACCGGGGGTTCGAATCCCCCCCTCTCCGCCATTACTTTTGTAATCTGGAAGTTGCAGTGGGCTCGGTTGGTGGGAATAGGTGCTGAAACACCATCCCGCTGAAAGTCCACCACAAGGTTCTGCCCTGAATCGATACTGATAGCCAGCAAGAAGAAATTGTTGGCAGTGGGGTCCCAGGGCCCTAACTCGTTCATACGTATCATGTTCCCTAGATGGGCTGCTGCCTCGTGGAACTGCGGATTCTGATTGCTGACCTGTGCGTTCAGTAGCGACGCCTAGTTGGAGAGTTTTTCCTGGTTGATGACAGTTGAGAGTTGCCCAAGGTTTGGGCCCCCGAACGCATCCGAGATCGCGTTGACGACAGAGAGCACGGCATTGCGAGTGCTAACTTTTCCGTTGGAAAAGCTTACCATTGCCGACCTGACGTTTACCGGCGATGATGAATCCGTCTGGGAGCCGTCAATAGTGTTCGCAAAGTCGAGCGTCGCATCTAGCTCCATGTTTGCAGTGACATTGAGAGTTGGACTACCCAAAAGGCCCCCAGCGTGGTAATCAAAGCTGAAACTAATGTTAGTGAAGACGACTTTCAGACCGAGTTCATTTGTTTCCAGCATTTTCCCCCGCACCTCAGGATTCGGACTGATTGAGCATGAATCCCAGTTCGAAAGAGCAGATTTGAGTCCCGCCGCGACTGCATCGCGGATCTGGCCGCACAACGTTGTCGGCGAGACACTTTGTGACACAATCTGGGACAGCGCCGGAACTGTCATATGGAAAGGCAGGGGAGTTGAGTTGAATTCGGGCAACACATTACCAGGCCAGTTCTCTATGTATCCCTGCGAATCAGTGGGGTTGTTGGCCTGAGCAGGAAGAGCAAAGGCTCCGCCCAACAAGACTCCCAAGAACACGGTGAGCATTGCCTCGCGTACGCGTATACGGACATTGGCGACTCTCAGTACTCGGCTTGCAGCTATGGAGATACCCTTGATGGACCGAGAGTGTAGTTGGTTGTTCATAAAGACCTTTTTCTCCTTGAATTAGGTTGTTTTCATCGCGCGGAAGACTTCTGCCTCCACGGTTGTCAAAGTTAGGATCTCCACCCTAGGCGCTTTGCAAAGACAAACGGCTGGGGCTTCTTCACTTTTGGGCATCATCCGATGCCATACGAGAAGACCTCCGCGGAAAGGCCTGTGACCGAATGTGCAGGTTGCCACATCGCCAATGTCGCCGCCACCGACATGACCTGGGTCCAGTTCTATCTGTTGCTTCGTGACAAGCCAGGCTACTAGGTGCCGAGATTTCAATTCGCGTGGCTGAGCCATGCCAAAAATCAAATCCAACTTCAAAGGAACAAAAGGAAAACGAATATGGCTACAGAAATGAACATGTCGAAACAGGTGGGCAAGTCAAAAGAGATGACCATGAACGGTCGTGGCGGCCATCTCTACATGCAAACCAATGAGGTCAAAAACGCGATCATTCGCTACCATCGCTCCCCAACGGCACACTCACCGAGGTGGAACGCTGTCTGACGGAAGGATCCGGTTCCGGAGCCGTAAATTATCGCAGCTACCCGCTTGGTCTGGTCACTGAGGGCGTGAACAGCATCGTCCTCACGCCGAATCGACGCTTTCTGTTTGCTGTCAATGCTGGCGACAATTCGGTCTCCAGCTTTAGCGTCGGTGAGGACGGCAAGCTCACGCTGCTGGACGCCAAGCGAACTGGGAACATCGTGACCGGAAAGAGCGGCACCGCCAAATCCCTGGCCTATGCTCCCTCGAGTGGCACGCTTTACGTGCTACATAGCTTCGGGCCCGACTACATCCGGCTGATGTCGGTCGACCACGAAGGCAGGCTCACGGCTCGCCCGGAGGGGTACTCAGCGACTACGCAAGACAAGCCCAATCGCGTGCCCACGATGGTCGTGCTCTCGCCTGACGAGCAGTTCCTCCTTGTCGGCTCCACGCTCGACGAGCTACCCTCTGCGAATCCAGACGGCACCGCAATTGTCTGGGTCCAGCGGAATGGCAGACCACACTCGATCGCTTCCAATGCGCCCGACCCCGACGGCTCCTGATATTCCCCGTGGGCGAACACGGCGTACTCGGCGACCCTCTGTTTCGGGACGGCGGAGGCGCGGCGCCATGCTGCCCGCTGTTCCTGAACCACCGCCCCAACCAGTTCGTCCTGGGTACGCCATCGCCGATGGAGTGTCGCTCGCGACCCTCGACTCAGATGGCAAGGTCTCAACCGGCCCGGTCGTGAAGGCCGACACCAGTATCGGGAAGCCGTCCGAGCTGTGCTGGATGGCGATCACCCCCGATGACCGACTCGTGTTCGCGACGATGACCGGCTATGGCTACATTACGAGTTGGCACCTCGATGGCAATGTGCTCTCGATCGCGTAGGATCCCGCGTGCCCGAAGGTTCCGGGAGATGGCACCTTTAGGGGGATCGGCGGAATCGTCGGCAGCGGCCCGAACGACATCTGGTTGACGCCAGACGGCGCCTATCTCTACCAGATTTACGGAAACGCCTCGAAACTGGTGGGCTACGCCGTCCAATCGGCTGGTTCGCTCGACGAGATCACCAGCGCGAGCATTCCGTATAACAGCCCGCAGGGCTTGACGGGATTCTGATTCCGCCCTAGCGGCTGCGCGTCGTCGTACGTGACAAGTGCTGATGGTCCCAAGCGCGTGGGCGCTAAACTGTGCTGTGGGCGGAGCAGGTGGTGAACCGTCGGCCAATAAAAATCGAGAGGAGCAGTCCAATATGACGAACGAAACGGTAATCATGTTGATCGAAGCAAAAATCCAGCCACAGCGCCGCACGGATCTTGTCGATGCCGCACGCCAATACCTGCCGTTGGTGCGGGCGGAGCCAGGCGTGGAAGCGTTTTACATCACGGCGCGAAATGACGATCCCAATGCAGTTGTTTTCTACGAGGTTTACAGGTCGCAAGCGGCGCAGGATTTCCATCTGCAGCAGAACTTCACTAAGAAATTCCTGGCGACGCTAAAGAGTGCGCAGGTCGGAGACCGAGTGCGGACAAATCTCGTCGAACTGGCCCTGGACGGCCAAGGATAATTGAGTCACTACATCTTACGCGTGCCTATTGAAGGGCAAGGAAGCCGAATCGGAAGAAGCGCAGGAACATGCGAACAGCACCAGCCTGGCGCTGTACGCATAAAGGTAGGGACATCACGACGGGAGATCCTGCAACGGGATCTCCCATTATCATGTTCGCAAAGATCATTCAGCAGTTCGGAATTGCATGGTCTCCCCACAACTGAAGCGCCACTCATTGCGCATCCCTTCGGATTGGCAAGCGCAGCGGAGCGGACAACGCACATGGCAGACACGGTTCTGCTTGACGATGGCGGTCTGAAAATTACAGCCTTTCAAGTTAACCATGAGCCAGTCTACCCGGCGGTGGGCTATCGGTTCGACTATAAGGGCCGGTCGGTCGTACGATCCGCTGGCCAAACGTGGTCACACACGCCGCAAATGCCGATGTCCTTATCCACGAGGCCCAAAGCGAAGACGCCAGGCGGATTCTCGTGCAAGCGTTTCGCCGCAACGGTCAGGACCAACTCGCCGAGATCATGACGGATACTTCCCGCTACCACACAACCGCTCTCGATGTCGCATCGGTAGCCAACGAAGCAAGCGTGCGCCTTCTCGTGTTCAATCACCTGGGACCGAGCGCACCGGATAACTTGCTTACCCGGCTGATATTCGCCCGCGGACTGAACAAGATCCGCCCACCAAGTCAGTGGCGGACTGGATTCGATGGCATGATTATTGATCTCCCAGCAGGAGAGCGCACCATTCAGTTCGCACCTAAACTGAGATAAACACGCTCCACATTGGGCCTCCGGCTGAACGGTCACCATCTCATCACGATTGGGCGATCGGCATAACGGAAGCAATGATGACGCCACGTGCTAGCAGAAGACTAGAGGCGTTCGGGTCGAACAATTGGCGAGAGCGACGGGACTCGAACCCGCGGTCTCCTGCATGACAGGCAGGCGCTCCAATTTGAGTGGAGCAGGCTGTGCGAATACAAGGGAGAACTATCGCGTTAAGGTAGCGCCATTCGAGAAACGTCGCATGCGGATCGAATCTGTGCTGGAAATCGGTGACAGGGCAGAGCTCAATCTGTGCCGCTCTGCCCTGTGCTGCAACTTCTATGCGTACAGCGCCAGGCTGCTGCTGTCGCATGCTCCTGTGCTTCTTCCGACTCAGCATCCTTGCCCTTGAGATAGGAGAGCGTCACGTCCAGTGCCTCGTGGCCGAGCCGGATGCGGATCGTCCCTTACGCAGGGCCATTCCACTTAACTTCCGGATAGCCGACCAACCGCTAACAATGCGAAGAACTCGTTCCGAAGAGCTTGGCGCGGTAGATTAGCCGGAATCAAATCATCATCGTTGACTGGCACCTTCCGCTGCAACTCAGCAAGAAACACACCGGCGTGCTTAATGTTGCATATTTGGTCCGAATTTCCCTGAGCACGCCAATGACGAGACCGCGTCAGGCAGCCATCTCTTCGGTCTTGGCGAAGGCCAGCAGCTTCATCAATTCGCTGATCTGGATGTTCTCCAGCGAACACACGGCAGCTTTGATTTTTCGGCTTAGTCCGTCGTCTATGCGCGCCGCGACCATCTTGTCGAATTTCGCGTCGATCTCCTTCCAGGTGAATGGCCGCGCAGGGGCCCCGGGGAAATCTGAGATTTCCTGGGTGAACAACGTGCCACTCTTGAGCCGGACGGTCACTCGGCTCGCGAGGTCGGCCGGGTAACGGGCCGTAAGGCCAGGGTCAGGTCTCACCGTGACCTTCTGCATCAAATCTTGGACATCTCTCTTTTCAATCCGGCTGGGCTCGAGTTGCGCCGGCTGCACATCGCCGTCCAAGAGCGCGACAGCCATGAGGTACGGCAGGCTGTGGTCGGCATCTTCCTTGGTGTGAACATCGTGCTTGGGACCGAATCGCCCGCCCCCGGTGAAATCGTAAGCGTCTTGGAAAACTTCAGCCTCGACGCTCACGATGTCCGCCGGATTAAATGGGTGTACCTTATGCAACGCGATCGTGCAGAACACGCCCGATTGTGCCGGAATCGCGGTGTTGTAAGTCTTTAAGGCCAACCGATCGAAGCAATCCAGTTTCACGTTCTTCCACTCGATCTCGATCGATTTGCCCAGCGCATGCGCCAGCCCGTTTGTTCCCTCAATTACATACTTCGGGCCGGTCACCCCGCGGGACGCTAGAAAGACGGCGTGCATAGACGACAACGCAGTTTGGGACGAGTTCAAGCCCTTCCATTGCGAGATCGGCGTGGTGCGCACGACCAACAGCGGAATGACGTCACCGCAGATTTCGACGGCCGCCGCGGTTTTTGCCTCGTCCAGTTGGAGTGCCTTGGACGCCCCGGCTCCTATTGAGAATGAGAGCGGTGTTGTTAGGTCAAACCCCTCTTCCATGAAGGGAGCGACAGAAGTCAGTTCCGACTCGACTTGGTAGGCAACCGCCAGTGCGGTCAAGAATTCTTTGCCGGATCGCCCCGCGTGCTCGCAGGCGGCCAAGACCGCTCCAACGTTGTCCGACGGGTGACACAGCGACACCGGACCAAGATAGCTGTCCATTAGGTCGACGTACCGCACCAGTGCCGTGTTGGCCGAAGCTGCATAGATGACGTTGGCATTTCCGCCGCCGATCAAAGTGCATTGCGCGTCCGAACCGCCGAACTGTTTGGCCTGTTCCACACAGGCCACCGTCGGAGCCGCGCCGAGAGCGTTGATCGCGCATGCCAAAGAATCGAGAACGCTCACTTTCAGGCGTTCCCGCCGCTCGGGAGTAAGGTCCTCGTAGCTCGCCCTGTGCGAGAACATCGCGATTCCCTGCGCTTGGCTTTCGCCCGTGATGATCGCCTTGGGCTTCGTTGCATAGTGACCGGCGGTTTGGCCCACAGCTTGAGCTGGAACTCCTGGCTGCAGATGAGGATCACTCTTGGGGCCTGCACCTTGTGTACTCATTGAGGATTTACCTCCGGCACGACGCGGACATTTTGACTTCCGTTCACAAGCATCGTGATTGCAAAGACAAATGTATGCGGCGAACGGCGTGACTTGTTCATTTGGCCGTTTCTTTTCGAGTGGTCAATCTCGGCCCAGCAGCGACCTTCGCGCTGCCGGCGTCGGCCTTGATGACCACCTCGGGGCAGAGCTGCCACCGCAGAAATTTTATTCCTGCTAAATCGGATTCTCCTCGAAAAGGCGAGCAACCATGACAGAATCGAGATACGCTCGAACCTCAACGATCATGTTATTCACAAAGCGACATACCCAACAGTACCGGTTGTCGAACCGCAGGCCATTCTTCGCCGTAGCTAGAGAATGCAACTCAACCACCGCCCTGTCCCCACTCACCAGCACATGCTCGGTGTGAAGCTCCGCGCCTTTCGGCAAGACCTTCGCCAGCTTTTCGAAAGTATGGGCCAGAAAATCCGCTTTGCTGTGGTAATGACCGGCCAGCGGATGAGTCCCCTCAACGATCCAGTCCACGTCGTCCAAGACGTGATCGAAGAACCCTTTACCATCTCCGGATTCCAGATTCTTGAAGATTTCGCGAACGTAAGCAGTGCTCAACTCCTGAGTTACAAAAGATCGTGCAGCAGACATTTCGACCTCCTTCAAATATCGTGATCATCGGCCCAAACAGTACCTAGACTAATCCCCGAAAAAATGCAATACAAGGAGTCCAGTAGAACGGGTGAGGGCTGGCCCACTTTTCCACAGTACCACTTGAGGTTGCGAATACAGCTCCGGATCTGCCGCTAACGTGGCGCTTTCCCCAGCGCCGAGCCAGAAAGGTTGCGGTTGTACCGCTGATCGCCATATCGAGAATTCCCAGCGGGAATCATCATGGAGGTAGAAGCGACTCGCGCCGGACGTGTGTCGCCTTTGTGGGCTGCTGCTAGAGTTCAGCTAGCGCTCGGTGGACAAGATGAATGGCGATTGCACCTTCGCCGACGGCCGAAGCGACTCGCTTTACGTTCCCCGACCGAACATCGCCCACGGCGAATACGCCCGGAAGACTCGTTTCGAGCATCTGCGCACTGCGGGCCAGCGGCCAGGCGGGTTGGTCAGTGGAACCGTCGAGATCGCGTCCCGTGAGAATGAATCCTTTGGTGTCGAGAGCGACACAACCCTTCCGCCATTCGGTT
>Ga0210396_10000864_pt1 | contig 35118 bp, 25 predicted proteins | sample IncBWH17OmetaG_FD_155466 | JGI IMG/M metagenome (GOLD analysis project Ga0210396, IMG submission 155466) | Forest soil microbial communities from Barre Woods Harvard Forest LTER site, Petersham, Massachusetts, United States - Inc-BW-H-17-O ...
AATATAATAGTGGCTGTAGGTGCCCGCTCCCGTCAGCTACCCAATCTAACACAAGATGAAAAAAAAATAATCGGTTACCGCGAAGCTATGGTACTTCCGAAACAACCGAAATCAATGGTTGTAGTAGGCTCCGGAGCCATCGGGGTAGAGTTTGCATACTTCTATGCCACCCTGGGTACTTCGGTAACCATTGTTGAATTTCTGCCCAATGTAGTTCCTGTGGAAGATGAAGAAGTAAGCAAACAACTTGAACGTTCGTTCAAAAAAGCCGGTATCAAGATAATGACTTCCTCTTCGGTGGAAGCTGTTGATACAACAGGAACCGGCTGTAAAATAAAGGTAAAGACACCCAAAGGAGAAGAAACGCTGGAAGCTGATATTGTTCTTTCTGCCGTAGGTATTCAGGCTAATCTGGAAGGCATGGGATTGGAAGAAGTAGGGATTGCAACAGACAAAGGAAAAATTCTGACCAATCCTTTTTATCAAACCAATATTCCGGGGTATTATGCTATCGGAGATTGTGTTGGAGGACAGGCATTGGCTCACGTAGCATCTGCCGAAGGCATCATTTGTGTTGAAAAAATTGCGGGACAACAACCGGAGCCTCTTGATTACAACAACATACCGGGTTGTACCTATTGCTCTCCTGAAATTGCATCGGTGGGTTATACTGAAAAGGCCGCCAAAGAAAAAGGATACGATATCAAAGTAGGAAAATTTCCTTTCTCTGCTTCCGGAAAAGCAAGTGCTGCCGGTGCCAAGGATGGATTTGTTAAGGTGATTTTTGATGCGAAATACGGAGAGTTTCTGGGCGCCCATATGATCGGCGCCAATGTTACGGAAATGATTGCCGAAGTGGTGGTAGCCCGTAAACTGGAATGTACCGGCCATGAAATCATTAAAGCCGTACATCCTCACCCGACCATGAGCGAAGCTATTATGGAAGCTGCTGCTGCTGCATACGGAGAGGTTATCCACCTCTGATTTATAACAACACATTATCTTTCAAAGGGTCAGCATGCTGACCCTTTGTTGTTTCCGGATCATTGCTTTTACGGTAAAAAAAAGATACATTAGCTTAAAACTAAGCGCCATGAAACACCATTTGCTCTTTATTCTTTTCAGTGGATTGGCATTCACTACCCTTTCGCAAACCAATATTCAGTGCACGAACCCTGCCGCGGAGCAGGTGATGCTGGGTCAATATAATCCTGCTACTTATCCCGGTTCAACGCAGCTTTATCTTCCCGACACCCTTTCTATCGGAATACTAAAGGGTATATCGCCAGACACCCTAAAGAAAAACATTGTACACATCGCTTCTTTTCATAATCACAACACAGGCTCGGATACAGTCTCTTCTCAAAACGGGATCGGTGCCGCCAGGCGATGGGTATATTCCTGTTTACAACAATACAGTTCCATCAATCACAACCGCCTGCTCATTTCCTATCTTCAGTTTGATCAGTCCATTTGTGGTATCGGACAACACCGTAACACACTGGCTATATTACCCGGAGGCGACACCACAGACAAATCCATTGTTATCATCGAAGGTCACCTCGACAGCCGTTGCGAAGGGGTGTGTGATACGGCATGCAAAGCCAATGGTGTAGAAGACAATGCCAGTGGCACTGCACTTGTTATGGAGCTGGCCCGGGTGATGAGCCAATACAGCTTTCATCATACCATTGTATTTATGATAACAACGGGTGAAGAGCAAGGACTTTATGGTGCACAGGCCTTTGCCATGTATGCACAGCAAAAGGGAATCAAGATCAAAGCCGTTCTGAACAATGATGTAATCGGGGGTATTATTTGTGGTAATACCTCCTCTCCTCCCAGTTGCCCCAGTCCCGGTAATCTGGACAGTACCGATGTGAGGATTTTCTCTTACGGATCTTTTAACTCTCCTTATAAGGGGCTGGCACGTTTTGTTAAACTGGAATATAAGGACCAATTATACTCCCGGGTAAACATTCCGGTAAACATTCAAATTATGAGTCCGGAAGACCGCACCGGACGGGGTGGAGATCATATTCCTTTCCGGACATTGAATTATACCGCTGTACGGTTCACCTCTGCCAATGAAGACGGAAATGCCAATGTAACAAGTCCAACTTATACCGATCGTCAGCATTCTGTTCGTGATACATTGGGTGCCAGCAAGCTTCACAATGGGATCATAGATAGTTTCTTTGTCAACTTTCCTTATCTGGGGCGGAATGCTGTTATCAATGGCAATGCCGCGGCTATGCTGGGCATTGGACCCAAACAGCCTGATATGCTGTTAAGCGCACCAACTGTAAATACCTTGCGGATTCAAATTACACAGCAGACAGGGTATCATATATACCGGATCGGATTGCGTACTACCACCAACGACTGGGATTCGGTGTATACGATGACGGGGAAACTCATCGACACATTAAAGGGTTTAACTCCGGCGGTGTATGATGTAAGTGTGATGTCGGTAGATAGTAACGGAATAGAAAGTCTTCCTTCAACGGAGTATACTGCAACGGTTACCTCGGTAAATGAATTATCCGGTATATCCCCAAAGCTGGAGTTGCTGCAGAATAAACCGAATCCATTTGATGAATCTACCTATATCACTGTATTGGTCAATGAACCATTGGTATATCATGACGCATTTATCACGGTTACCGATGAAAAGGGGCGTCAGTTTAAACCCATGCCTGTTAAACTGGAAAAGGGTATGAATGAAGTACTCTTTCAGAGAGGTGTTGCTGCCGGAGGGGTTTATTTTTATTCGCTTGTTATTGATGGAAAAAAAGTACAAAGCCGGGAAATGATCTTTGCCAATTAAGCGGATGGAGGGGGTTCTGTTTTTATTCCGGATGCCTCATCTTCTTTCATCCGTTCACGGAGCCATGCAATGGCTTCATCCCTATTTGAAAACAAACGTGTTGGTGCCAGGGGCTTATGGAATTTGATCATAAAATTGCCAACAATCCGGTTGGCAAGAGACTGAATTAAAATTGCTTGTGCAATTAAGTTTTCATTCGCTTCCTTTATCGTCACAGTTGCCCGTGCATCGGTAAGCGTAGCAAACCTCCTGCCTTTTGTGAGTGTTTTGGATTTTTCAAAATTATCCAGGGCATTAGGCAGATCAATTTCTTTGCCTTCCAGCAAACGTGTATACAGTATCCCTTCGGAAAAAGACATTTCGGCAATGTTGGAAACAACCATATCCATTTAATGCTTTTGAGGAACGTTACAAATATATGGCATAGAATATTCGGGTCAACCTTTTATAGTTTTTTTCTGCAATGCCGCCATATAAAATCCATCAGAGCCACCGGAAGGAAGAACGATTTTCTCCCTTACCAACTCAAAGCTCCCTTCCTGCTCATCGATAAACTTGTTAACACGTTCGGAGTTTTCAGACGGCAAAATACTGCATGTAGAATACACCATGATACCATCCGATTTAAGCATGATGGCATAATCGCGCAGGATATCAGATTGTATCTTGCCCAATTCTTCCAGGCGTTGGGAGCTCAGTTTCCATTTTGTGTCAGGATTTCGTCTCAGCACCCCCAGCCCGGAGCAGGGCACATCCAGCAATAGGCGGTCGGCAGAAGCTTCCAGCTTTTTAATCACCTTGGGGCTATCAACCAGCCTGGTTTCAATATTATAAGCTCCGGCCCTTCTGGCCCTTTTGGTGAGTTCATCCAGCTTCCATTGCTCCACATCCAGTGCTATAATTTTGCCCTTATTTTCCATTCGTGCTGCCATGTGAAGGGTCTTCCCTCCTGCTCCGGCACATGCATCAATGGCCTTCATACCGGGTTTAAGGTCCAGAAACGGGCCTACCATCTGTGAAGAAGCATCCTGTACCTCAAAATAACCCAGCTTAAACTCCGGTACCTTAAAAATATTTTGACGCCTTTCCAGCACAAGAGCCTCTTCAATGCCTGGCACAGGGTATGTTTCCACCTCTCTGGAATGGAGCAGCCGTATCAAACTTTCTCTGTTAGTGCGCAGGGTATTGGTTCTTAATACAACCTCCGCCTGCAGGTTTAAGGACGCCAGTTCCTTATCCCATTTAGAACCCAATTCCTTTTCTCCCAGGGCATCGAGCCAATCAGGAATAGATTCCCGGATAGCTCTTTTCGATTGTACTTCTTTATACAGTCTTTTAATATGCTCAGGCCGAAGGGATTGAAATTCTTTCCATGCCGGAAGCTCCCCTCCCTGCAAAATACACCATGCCCCGAATACCCTCCAGTGATCTCCTTCGGGGGCTCCGCTTACATCTTTCAGCAATCTCCACCAACGTACTATTTCATAGGTTGTTTCTGCAATAAAACGCCTGTCTCTGGCCCCCCATCTTGGATTGGATTTAAGACAGCGTTCTATTACTTTGTCAGCATATTTTTTCTCGTCAAAAATCTCCCCGAGGGAGCGGATAATCGCATGTACAAGGTTCGGAAATAGTTTCAAGAGGGCGTTATTTGAGCTGCAAGTTTACGAAATGTTCAGAAGTGGCGCACAAGAAAGGATACCGCGTTTTTCATTACCTTTGTACCCAGAAATTCAACAAAATGCAACTAATTCTGAATACTATAGAAGAAGCCGTACAGGCTATCCGCGAAGGGAAGGTTATTATCGTTGTAGATGATGAAGACCGGGAGAACGAAGGAGATTTTATTACGGCTGCCAGGAATGTTACTCCGGAAGTGATCAACTTTATGGCTACACATGGCCGGGGGTTGATCTGTGCACCTATAGTTGAAGACCGTGCTGAAGAATTGGGTCTGGAACTGATGGTCAGTAATAATACTTCTGTCCATACCACACCTTTTACCGTATCTATTGATCTTCTGGGCCATGGTTGTACCACAGGCATCTCTGCCAGTGACCGGTCCAAGACTATTCAAGCCCTCATTGATCCTTCTATCCGCCCTGATGAATTCGGAAAACCCGGCCATATCTTTCCGCTTAAGGCAAAAAAAGGAGGCGTATTAAGAAGAACAGGACATACCGAAGCTACGATTGATTTCAGCCGCCTGGCGGGTTTTGAACCGGTAGGAGCATTGGTCGAAATCATGAACGAAGATGGTACTATGGCCCGTCTTCCGGAGCTATTGGAGATTGCAAAGAAATTTAATCTGAAAATTGTTTCCATTAAAGATCTGATCGAATACCGTCTGCAAACTGAAACCATTATCCAAAGAGAAGTAGAAGTAAATATGCCCACCGCCTGGGGTGATTTTAAACTGGTGGCATACCGTCAAACCACTACCGGGCAGGAACATCTTGCCCTTATTAAAGGAGAATGGAAAAAAGAAGAACCCATCCTGGTCAGGGTGCACTCCTCTTGTCTCACGGGCGATATCTTTGGTTCCTGCCGCTGCGATTGCGGACAACAATTACATGCTTCCATGGAAATGATTGAAAAGGCAGGTAAAGGCGTATTGGTATATATGAATCAGGAAGGACGCGGTATTGGCTTACTGAATAAACTGAAAGCTTATAAACTGCAGGAAGAAGGAATGGATACCGTAGAAGCCAATATTGAACTGGGCTTTAAAATGGATGAACGGGATTATGGCGTTGGAGCTCAAATTCTGCGCGACCTGAAGGTTTCAAAGATTCGTCTTTTAAGCAATAACCCTAAAAAAAGGGCTGGACTGCTCGGATATGGTCTTGAAATCATAGACACCTTACCGATAGAAATCACGCCTAATAAACACAATCTTACTTACCTCACTACCAAACGGGATAAGATGGGACACTCGTTGAAATTTAAAGACTGAATAAGCTTAACGGGTTACTAATTGGCGGGTGGTTGCTCTGCCGGAGCAACGTTATTGTTCTTAAGCATTTTCCGGATTTTCTCCTTGTATCGTCTTACTAATTCACCCATGGTATTGAACTCCTCTTTATAAGAGAGGCCTGCTCCCTGCGAGTATGGTGCATCAGCATTCAAAACGGTATTGTCATTTGTCTTATTATATGCTTTTAGTCTCAGCTTCCCGTTCTTGGTAAGTTTATACTCTACGTTAAGGTCACCCACCAAGTTGTTGGTGGTGCTTTTCTGTGTCGATCCGCTTATCACCGATCCATCTACCGAAAGCCGGTCATTCAGCACCTGCGTGGAAAGAGCCAACTCCATCTCATCTCTGTTAACCTGATCACCGGGTCTGTATTTTACCCTCAAATCAAAATCATTGCTTATCTGAGAAAGCCAATTGCTTAATTGATTGGAAAGTAATTCACTGGTAGTTGCATTCACTGCGCTGGCTCCTGAGTTTTGAGCATCAAATCCCAGTGGAGCCACGAAGTTGTTAAGCACCAGCAAAGCAAGTACCTGACGATTTACCTCCTGCTCATTATTTATATTTCGTTTTACTTCCTGGCGGGTCGTTTCATCTACCGTAGGCAAATCAATATCAAAATTGATATTCGGTTGAAGCAGACTTCCGGTAAGCCCCATGATACAATCAACAGGATATCTCCTGCCACTGGTATCGGTTTGCACCACAGGTTTCAAACTTGCCCTCACCTGGTAATCGGCTTTAAGATTAACAGTAGCATCTTTTGGTTCGCCCGACCAGCTGATACTTCCTCCTTTTTCAATCTTAAATTTTTTGTTAATCAGATTTTTCAATGTAAACAGATACTCTCCGCTTTCAATCGTATAATCTCCCAACATAGAAAACTTACCAAGCGTATTAATATTCATTTGTACATTTCCTGCACCTTTTGCCTTAATCACATCCCCCACTTTCTGATCAAAAATGAGCTGAATATTTGCATCCGGAGTCATTTCCAAACTAAAATTCAGACTGATCCCATTCAGATTAACCTTATAAATGTTTTTTGTTTTAACGGAGTCTTTATTTACAAATCGTATAAAATTATTCATGGAAACTTCCTGCGTGCTTTCCAGGGGGATAAATAAGTTGGTAAACCGGGTGCGGTTTGCCTTTTTATCAAATAGTTTCTCGGTCTTTACACTGGCTTCAATAAGCAGATTATCGACCGTCCCGCTAATGGAAATCGGGCCTGACACAAAGGCTGTTCCATAATAATCCGGATTATCATTCTCTGTGGTGTTGAGGCAAAGAAATGTGTTTGTTTCAATGGGAAAACGAAGTACGAAATTTGTAAAATGCTCGTGAGTAAGACGGCCGTTTTTAACGATAGCCTGATTGCCATACTCATCCAGGATAACGAAATCGGACAGCAGGAACGCATTATCCTCAATGGTGATCAGTTGATCCTTAAAGTGGTAATTGGTATTGAGGTAAGACAAGGTAACTTTGGTTCCGTCGGCAATGATACTTCCAGTAAGGGCCGGTTTGCTCCAGGAGCCTCTCAGATTCATGGTTCCCGAAAAATGTCCCTCAAAATTTTTGCAATAATCCTTCACATACGGTTTGAAAAGCGAAAAGCTCATCCTGTTCAGATCCAGTTCAAAATCCAGATTGTTTTCTTTTCGTCCGGGATAATAGTATCCGGAAAACAACATATCAGGAATAAGGCCCTGACTAAAATTGCCATGGAGGTATAACGCTTCCTTCTTTTTGTCCCATACCGACTCAAGACTTCCATTCCCGATGGTATCATTATTGACTTGTAACCCGCTAAAAGAATAGGAGCTTGTAAAAACAAAACTATGCCATACATCCGAAATCGAAATTTTTCCTTCCGTAATTCCTTTTAAAGAAACCCCGCTGTTATGCAGCATCGGATTCAGGTTAGCCAGGTTGAAATGGCTGAGACCAATACTCAGAAAATCATTTTTATCTTCCGTGGCTCTTCCATCCAGTTGAACAGACTGCATCCCGCTTGCAAAACCAAAATCATGAAAAATAACTTTACCCGAATCGAACAGAACAATATTTCTGCCGGTTTCTTTCCATAAGGAATCTTCTAAAAATATTTTTGCAGAAGAAAGATGCAGTATGGCTGCTTCCGGAGAAAGAACATTCAGATAGGCCATAATATTTCCGGAATACTTTTTCTTCGTTTCATTTTCCCAGTTCATATTAAAACGAACAGAGTCGGCCGATCCGTTTGTTTGAAGTGAAAATTGATCCACACCAACACTATCACTCAACCGGATACGGGAGCTTTCCGTAGTTACTACCATTTGTTTGGCACTGTTATTTCCGGCATGCAAACTCCAGTCTTCAAAACTAGTCTGATGTATACGAAGGGATTTTGATGCGGCATCCAGTTTTATGCTGGAAGTGGCCGAATGCAGACTGCCATTTATACTGGTATTATGTGCTGCACTGATTTCAGGAAAAAAGAGGGTGCTGATCATGTCGGTATTTTTCAACACTACATTAAAGCTGAAATCTTCGAGGCTCGGTACGCTTTTTTTGCTTTTCTTGTCTTTTTTATCCGGCTGGGGTTCCTGAAAATAAGCAGGAAGGTAAGCTCCCAAAAGCCTTTTTGTATAGGAAGTGATATCCATCAATGTAAACTGACCCGAAACCGTTGCATCCACATAATCGGAGTTAAGTGATAAAACCTTATTGCCTGCCGAGCCACTCGAGAATATTGTCACCTCCGGTAAAAACGCCTGATGCTGATCCTGAACATAATTTACCTTCTGAAGGCTTACCCCCCCAATGAAATTATCCAGATTATCACCGGTAAGATTTACATCACAGGTAGCACTGAGTACCGCATTCTGTCCCCCATGATAAAAATGAAGAGCGGCCAGATTGGCATCTCTCACTTCTGCCGTAAAGTTGAATACCGGCAACTTGCCTTTAAAATCTATATCTCCTTTATAACGCAGATTAATATTTTCATCCTCTATACTCAAACCTCCTTTTAACTCCTGCCTGGAAAAGGTGCCATCAAAACGAATGTTTTTGTATACATAATCGTTCAGCTCCAGATATTGCGCCACTCCATCTTTTAACGAAATTTCTGCTTCCCCGTCCCGTATATCATCTCCTTTAAACTCTCCGCTTACCGACAGACGACCAAATCCCGGGAGAGAAAAAAACCGCCCTGCATTAAAATCCTTTACATTCAGTTTGCCGACGTATGAAATACGATGATCCGCATTTTTCTTCAGTGTAATATCAGATGATACGGAACCAATACCGGTGTTAAACTCCCCGAAAGCAACAAATTCATCCAGGTATCCTTCCATCGTTCCATGAAAACGAATCGTACCCAGTGTAGCTATATTATCGGGTAAGGTGAGTTTGGCTCCGGAAAGGAATGGAGGAATGGAAATTTTTTCCAGATCGGTTTTGTCTGTCCACACATCTTTTGCTTTCAGTGTTATGTAAGTGTGTGTAATATCAGGAAGTCCCTTAAAGCTTACATCTCCCATAAAACGGGAGTTTTTGCCAAAGCCTATATTCAGATTTTTTCCTGTCAGATTGTTTACCCGGCCTGTTACCGTTCCCCCTTTCAGCTCCAGTTGCTGATGAATACCCCGCAGATCTCTTGCAAAATAGGCGATATCTCCCATTTCAATAACGGACGATTTAAAGGTTGCATTCATACCTACGCTATCCTCTATGCTTTCCAGATCATGAGGATCATGAAATGTAAAAAGCATATCGGCATATAAATTACTTCTTGGAGTTACAATACGAAGCTCACTGAATTGAGCACACCGATTACTGAGTTCTACTACGGCAGAAAGACTGCTGAGTAAAAAGCCACTCCGTTCGCGGGCACTGAGATAGGCTACCTCGGCATGAATAGTATCACCGTGTAACTTAATACCCGTAATACGCGCATTGACACTACTGGCCCGTATATTTCTCAGGTTAACACCCCAGGCCGTATCGGTATTCTGCTTAAAGTCGTAAACGAATTCCATATTGGTCACCTCTACCGAATTCAGATCCAGTCTCCAATGACCCGATGATTTCTTTTTGGGTTTGTCCGGGCCGCTATCCAGGGCATCAATCAAAAAAGAATAAGCCATATCATGCTCTCCCTTATACTTTTTCATTTTCAGATGAGGGTTCACCAAACTCATATTATCAATTACCAGCCATTCATCTCCTATACCGAAGAAGCCGATATCGACTTTTAATTTTTGAGCATACAATACCGTATCCTGATGTTGATCACCGATAAAAATACCTTCCAGGACAAGTGTTTTAACGAATTCGAAATCCACCCCTTTTATTTCAACCTTTGTTTTCAGTTTTTCGGAAAGGCTTGCGGTGAATTTTTTAACCAGCCAGGTCTGAACACGGGGAGAACGCAGCAAAGCATAGGAGGAAATCATCAATACGATGATTACTCCCAGGATATACAGCAGTATTTTACCTAGCTTTTTAATACTTTTGCTTTTTATATTCTTTGTCAGCCTATTGAATTGAAATTCAATACACAAATTTACGAAATATGAGCGGGAGACCTATTTATATTCTGGGAATTGAATCATCCTGTGATGATACGGCTGCCGCTGTAAGTGCAGATTGCCGGATTTTATCAAATGTTACTGCCGGACAGGAAATACACAGCCTCTATGGAGGTGTAGTACCCGAACTGGCCTCCCGTGCACATCAACAAAATATCGTGCCAGTTATTGATGCAGCCTTAAAAAAGGCCGGAATTAACAAAAATGAGCTGAATGCGGTAGCTTTTACCCGGGGACCGGGATTAATGGGTTCTTTACTCGTCGGAGGTTCCTTTGCAAAGGCCTTTGCTCTGGGCTTACAATTGCCCTTAATTGAAATAAACCACCTCCGGGCTCATATCCTGGCACATTTTATTGAAACGGACGAGAAACCCGTTCCTTCCTTCCCCCTCTTGTGTCTTACTGTTTCAGGCGGGCATACCCAGCTTGTCCTGATGAAGGATTACGATATCATGGAAATTATAGGAGAAACAAACGATGATGCTGCCGGAGAAGCGTTTGATAAAGCGGCAAAAATCATGGGACTCCCTTATCCTGGTGGACCTCTCGTTGATAAATTTGCCAAAGAAGGCAATCCGCATGCCTTTTCATTTCCTCATCCCCATATGCCGGGGCTTTCATTCAGTTTTAGCGGATTAAAAACAGCATTCCTGTACTTTATTGAGAATCAATCGAAAATAAACAAGAATTTTATTGAAGAACATAAGCAGGATCTCTGTGCCTCTATTCAGGAAACTATTGTACAGATCCTGCTGGCAAAACTGATTAAGGCAACAGAGCAAACCGGTGTTCGCAATATTGCTGTTTCCGGAGGAGTTTCGGCTAATTCAGGACTAAGAAAAACCCTTCAGCAGGAAGCAGCAAAAAGGGGATGGACCCTTTCTATTCCCAAACTGGAATATTGCACGGATAATGCCGCCATGATTGCCGTAGCAGGTTATTTCAAGTATCTTCGTGGGGAGTTCTCCGGTCAGGATATAGCACCTGCTGCGAGATACACACTCTGATACATGCTCGGAAAATACGGTTTCGTTTCATCGCTGATCGTTTCCTCCCTCTGTTCCCAGGCACAGATATCTGATACTTGTAAACAAGATAAGCCTCTGCCGGATCCCATTTGCAGAATTTTTAAACTTAACCCGGCAGCAATGGCATCGGGACCGATTCCCGTTTATTCCGGTTCTTACGGGATTATATATGAAACACCGGTTTCTCATCGTCAATCCATTCAGGTAGGTATTGCTGTTATAGGCAAAGGGCTTCTTTTTAATTTGTATGAGCGTTACAGCATGCCGGCACCTTATGGTACAGGTGTGTCGGTAAAGGGTACGGCTCTCCAGTTTGCCTGGAAAATATACCGTAACACCAAAACAAAACAAGCACCAAGAGGATGGTATGCGGCTCCGCTTATTCGTGTTGCAACAAGCGGTATTGGCAGGGCCTATGCATACAGCACCAAAGGAGAATATCTTGAATTCGACAACTTTGATATCAACCTCATCATCGGATATCAGCGTTTGCGAAAAACCTGTAAAGGATTAGTATTTGATTTTTTCTTCGGGGGGGATATAAACAATATGAAGCAGAAATGCATGCTACGCCCGGGGTATCTCAACCCTATTCTTTAAAAAGCAATCCGCTATTATATTCTCCGGTAAATATCATTGGAGGAATGACACTGGGCTGGGGATTCTGTCGCAGCCATTGACAATTTAAACTTCGGGATATCCCGCCTCAACATTAGTTATACCTTTATATCCAATCAATATGTTTCACAATCTTTATTTATGAAAAACACACTTTCACTTCTGGCCTGCATCATATTATTTACCGTTTCTTCCACAGCCCAATTCGATAAAGGAGCCTCTTATATTGGCTTAGGGGTTTCCTTTAACAATCAGCATTCATCTGCTGTCAACACATCGGGAAACAAGGTCTCTATTACCGGTTTTCAATTAGGACCTGATTTCGGATATTTTCTGAATGATAAATGGGTGCTAGGGTCTGGGATCGGGTATAGCTATAACAGAAATTCCACTTATTCAGTCGTCTTCTCCGATCAAACCACAACAACTCAAAGTGCGTTGACATTCCAGCCTTACGTACGCCGTTATTTCAAAATGGGAGAAAAGGTGGCCCTCTTTGCACAAATAAGCATAGGTTATAGTTATGGATGGGAATCGGAGACGGATGTAAATACCATGTCCCATACAGCCTCCCCCCAGGTTAATATCAACACCGTAATGGCAGGGTTTGCACCCGGTATCAATTATTGTCTTAACAAACACTGGATGTTAGAAGCCAGTACTTCCGTTCTGTCTTTGCAATACGCATCTACCCGCAACAGTGGCAGCACCGTAGCTGTGGACCAATCCAATGTACAGTTCAGTTTGCTGCCTGTGGGTATCATCCTGGGAGTAAAGTATATCCTGCATCAGTAGGGTATCCTTTTCATTCCCCTGATAAGGATGGAAGTTATAGGTCTATTTCTTATTTTTACGGTATGAATTTTATACTTCGCATCCTTATTTCTACCCTCTCCATTTTGGTGACCGCTTATTTGCTGGGTGTTCATATTGACAGCGTATGGACGGCTATCATGGTTGCCCTGGTTCTTGCTTTTCTGAACTCCGTTCTCAAACCCCTTATGATCCTGCTTTCTTTACCGGTTACCATTTTCACTTTCGGACTCTTTTTGCTGGTTATCAATTCAATTATTATCCTGCTGGCTTCCAGAATCGTAAACGGGTTTCATGTGGAAGGATTCTGGACTGCCATGGGGTTCAGTATTGTGCTTTCGTTTATCACTTCTATCCTGGACCGGATCCGAAAAAAGGAGGAGCAGCAATAACATGAAAACCAGGCGATAACCCCGAAACAGGTTATTATATTGTAAATTGTTCATTAATACCACATTAAGTACCCGATTATTTCCCTTCTTATTATAGATACCTATACAAAATAGGCTATATTTGATCAAGTAAAAGTGAACACCCTATCAAGTTCCTTATTACCGGGAACTGAAACCACTTTTCATCTGCACGATATTTCTTGTATTTTATAGAGTCCTGCTATTCAGCTTTTTAAAAATATGCTGTTAGCAGTAAAGATTTAATGATTTGAATATATCCGGGGGTTAGATTCAGGATACATTTGCGCTGTTAATTACCAGTTACAAGATACGTTTTGGAAAAAAAGTACTCATCAAAATTCTTCTCTTTCCTTTTGCCGCACAGCAAGCTCTCTTGCTATGGTATTTTGCTTTTCTTATTCCTGGGATCCATTCATTTGTCTGCCGGAAACCCTTTTCAGATATCCTCTACTCCATCATCCTGGAGCGCCGGTTTCAATTCTGCACCGGGCAAGTTAAAAGTATTTGAAGAAAACAAGGGGCAATACCTGAATCCCGTTAATAACTGGAAAGTAGAGTATGTATGTAAGACAGAAGGCAGTATGATCTTCTTTACATCCCAGGGTATCATTTATTCTGTTCCAAAAACTGATGAAAAGAAAGCTGTTAAATCGGAAGAGGATGAAGAATCGGAAAACAGCGTTTCGCAAGCTCCTGCCTTTTATTATGTGCTGGCCAGCTGGCCCGGATCCAATCAACAAGCTCTGATCATTGCTCAGGACGAAGCTCCTTTTGTTTTTAACTCCTCCGATGCCAAAGACCACAGCATCCAACTTAACAATATGAAGGGATTCAAAAAACTGACTTATAAAAATATTTATCCCGGCATAGACATAGAATTTACATTCCACCCACAACAGGGAATAAAGTATACGCTTATTGTACAGCAAGGAACAGATGCACGCAATTTCAGTATGCATTATGAAGGACAGGAAGGTCTTCATCTGGATAAAACCGGCAACCTGCATATAAAAACCGAAGCGGGTGATATTCTGGATCACGCTCCTGTAACCGTTACCTCTTCCGGCACTAAAATAAAATCTGCTTTTTTTTTATCCGGCAAAGATAAAATCCGTTTCACGATGGATGCAGCCGATGCCGTTTCCGGTTTAGTGATTGATCCCTGGACAGTAACTCCGGTTATCCCCCCCGGAAGTGGATCTTATGTTCCTGCTGATGTAGAAATGGATGCTGCCAATAACGCCTATATATTGGGAATGGATGCAACCACCAAAGAGATGTACGTTCAGAAATACACCCCTGCCGGTACGCTCGCCTGGACCTATCAATTCACTGAATTCGGATCTTCATCCTGGCAAAGTGATCTGGCTGTGGATCCTGCAGGTAACTCGTATGTGGCCGCTCCCAAACCTTATACAAATGCCAATAACTTTACCTATGCCGCAGTAGGCGTTAATACATCCGGGGTACGAATCTATTTCTACAATACCTATAATGCCAATACTATTTTCGAGACCCTCAGTATGGCTTATTCCTGTACCTATGCCACCCTGGTACAATCGGGTGCGGGTTTTAAGGGAGCTACCGGAAACATAACACAAGTAGCTGTGATGACTCCCGGCACCGGTGTAGTAGGCGCCGTTGCCACCAACAACAATACAGGAGAAATATATGCCAGCTGTGTGGCTCCCAATGGAAACTGGTATGGTCTGGCTTCGGACAGTAATTCGGTAACCAGTGGTACCTATTCAAATGGTTCGTTTGATAACCTGATGTGTTATACGATTACCGGAACAACGGTAACTTATTCCTGGCAGAAACACATTGATTATAATTTCATTGACTATCATGCCAAAGCGGGACCCAAGAAAATAGGAACCAATGGCATTGTGGCCAGTTGCGCCTACCTCTATACATCGGATGGAGTAAACCTGGATCAGCGGAGCCTTACCAACGGTACGCTTATAAGACGGGTAACGATTCCCGGAGGAAGCAACACCACAGCAGGTAATTTCAACTCCGGTTTGGCCGTAGATCTTAAATGCGGATATTTATATGTAGGCGGGGTAAACAATATGTATGTATATGATGCCAACCTGAATCCTATATTCACTTATACCGGCTTACCCGGAATCGTATATGGAGTTGCTTATAACAACAGCATTGTTTCTGTTTGCGGGGCAACCGCCGGAAATGTGGGCTTTGTTGCACAATATCCTGCTCAAACCTGTACTACCAATATTACTCATATCAATCCTACCTGTGGTGCAAGCAATGGCTCTGCCACGGTTACTCCTACTTTTTGCTCCGGACCGTATACGTATCTGTGGTCTCCTTCAGGACAAACGACGGCAACAGCAAGCGGACTGCCTGCGGGTCTTTATACCGTACAGATAGGAACAAACAGTTTTTGCGTAACGGTATCGGATACAGTTACATTAAGACCTACAACCGGAGGAACGGAAGCTATTACCGGAACCAATGTTAATTGTGCCGGAGGTACGAATGGGTCCGCTACTACTACCATGACGGGAGGAACCGCACCTTTTACCTATACCTGGTCGCCTGCACCGGGAGGAGGACAAGGAACAGCAACAGCTACAGGTCTTGCAGCAGGAACCTATACCTGTACCGTTAACGACAATGCCGGTTGCAATACGACACTAACCGTTGTTATTACACAACCCACTCCTTTAGCTACCACCAACTCACAGGTTAATGTGGTATGTAACGGTGGCACGAATGGATCGGCAACTGTTACTGCCAGTGGAGGTACTGCTGCCTATACCTATTCATGGAGCCCTTCGGGCGGAACAGCTGCCACAGCCACAGGTTTGGCCGCAGGCACCTATACCTGCACCGTTACCGATTCAAAAGCGTGTACCACCACTTCTACTTTAACTATTACTCAACCACCTGCTCTGGCAGCAACCACCTCAACGGTTCCGGCGCTTTGCGGATCAAACAACGGATCGGCAAGTATTAGCGCTTCCGGAGGTACACCTGCTTATACCTATTCATGGAATACAACACCGGCACAAACAACTGCTACGGCCAGTAACCTGACAGCAGGAACATTTACCTGTACCCTTACAGATGCCAGCGGATGTACCATGACAGCCACAGCTTCGGTAACCAGCACCGGCGGGCCGGTTGTAACCTCCGCTCCTCCTGTTAATGTTACTTGTTTTGGTGCCTGCAACGGATCGGATGTAGTTTCGGTTACAGGCGGCACAGCCCCTTATACCTATTCCTGGAGTCCTGCACCGGGTAGCGGTCAGGGTACTGTTTCTGCAGGATCCATGTGCGCAGGTACATTCACCTGTAATGTGACTGACGCTACCGGTTGTTTACAATCTTCTACCATCATTATTACCCAACCAACGGCAATAACCCTTACACCATCGAATACCAACGTGAGTTGTTTCGGCGGAGCAAACGGAACAGCAGGAGTAGGTGCCAGCGGAGGAACAAGTACCTATACCTATGCCTGGACACCTGTACCAGGAGCCGGGCAGGGAACACCGAATGCTACTTCACTCACAGCAGGCAGCTATACTATTATGGTTACCGATGCCAACGGATGTAAAGATTCATCCGTCATTCCTATTACACAACCAACACTGCTCACGGTTTCTGCTTCCGGTTTAATGGCCACTTGTAATGGTAAATGCAATGGTCAGCTCATTTGTATTCCCAACGGAGGATCTACAGCTTACAGTTATTCCTGGAGCAGCGGATGTACTGCAGCAAGCTGTAACAATGTATGCTCCGGACATTATACCGTAAGCATCACCGATGCGCATGGTTGTATCGCAACAGATACGACTACCGTAACAGAACCTGCTCCATTGGCTATGACGATGGGCAACAAACCCAGTATCTGTAACAAACCCGATGGAAAAGATTCGGTAACAGTAACGGGAGGAACTACAGCTTATACATACTCCTGGTCTCCAGGCGCTGGATCTACCAATGCAATTTATAACAACATTCTTGCCGGTACTTATACCGTATATGTTCAGGATAGTCATGGCTGCAGAGATTCGAGCACGAATACCGTTGCCAATCTACCGGGTGTAAATATTTCCAATCTTACCTCCACACCGGTCACTTGTTTTAACGGAACCGATGGAACAGCAACCGATTCGGCATGGGGAGGTTATAAACCTTATACGTTTGTCTGGAGTCCCGCACCTGGTGGTGGACAAGGATCTCTGGCCGCTACAGGGTTACCGGCCGGAACCTATACCTGCACGGTAACGGATTCTGCCAGTTGTACCAATTCGGCAACAGTAACCATTGTTCAGCCCACACCTCTTGCACTTACAGCCATGCCTGCAGCACGCATTTGTATTGGGCAATGTATTCCCATTACGGCAGCTGCCAGTGGAGGATCACCCGGATACACGTATTCGTGGACCCAAAACGGAACCCCTGTTACCTCTCCGGTATGTCCTGTCGTGACCACTACCTATACCGTAGCGGTCACCGATTCCCATGGATGCGTAGTAGCGCCTGCAACAGTCACTATTAATGTCAATCCTCCGTTGGAAGTAACTACTGCCGGCGCCACGGTTTGTCCCGGTATCTCCTCTACCCTGCAAGCCATCGGTAGCGGAGGCGATAGTATTTACTCCTATCATTGGATACCGGCTACCGGCCTCAACAATCCGAATATCCCCAACCCGATAGCTACACCGGCTGTGACTACGACCTATACCGTTATTGTTTCCGACAATTGCGGCACGCCTACCGATTCGGCTATGGCTACCATTACACTGTATCCCAATCCGGTTGCATTATTTACCTGTGCCGATTCCGTGCATTGCGCTCCGGTATGCGCCACCTTTACGGGAACATCTAATCCTCCTTGCGCCAGTGCTGTGTGGACCTTTGGTGACGGAACTACTGCAACAGGCTGTAATACGGCCCAGCATTGTTATTATGTGGCGGGCACTTACAATATTACTTACAGTGTAACAGACATACATGGCTGCGTAGGTTCATACACCATACCTAATTATATCAATGCATTACCCGATCCGATTGCAGCCTTTACCGACAGCCCCAATCCGGCTACCGTTGTAGATCCGCTTATCTTCTTTACCGATGAGAGCACCAATGCAATCAGCTGGCTCTGGAGTTTTGGCGATCTGAGCGGCGCAACTTCCACACTTGAAAATCCAAATTATTCGTATCCCGATACGGGTTGTTATGTGGTACAGCTTACCGTAACAGCACCCAATGGCTGTAAGGATTCGGTACGAAGTCCGATCTGTATTGAGCCCGATTTCACCTTCTATGCTCCGAATACATTTACTCCCAACGGGGATGGAAAAAATGATGTATGGATGCCTTTCGGGATCGGTATCGACGTGAATAATTATCACCTGATGATGTTCGACCGCTGGGGTAATCTGATGTTCGAAACCTATAAGTGGGATGAGGGCTGGAATGGCAGAGCCAACGGTGGTGCAAACATTGCCCAGATTGATACCTATGTATGGAAGGTGGATTTAAAAGACTTCAAAGGCAACCGCCATCATTACGAAGGACATTGCAACCTCATCAAATAATTGGAGGGGCTGTTCAAGCTACTGCGTTTTCCAGCACTTCAAATATCTTTACCATAGCCAGGGTATCCATCTTGCAATAAGCAAGCAACGATTCTCTCATTTCTTCCTGAACAAACAAATCGTTTTCACTTCTTAATTGTTCGTATACCGTCATGGCTACGTTGCCATTGGTAATTTTCAGTCCGTCATAAGAGAAACCAGGAACCAATGCCGGCAATACATTTTTAATAGACGACGAGCCTTTCATAGCAGGATCATAATACATATGATCGGAAAAAGGGATGATCAGATCGCGGATACGCGCCAAACGTTTGTCTATCTCTGTTCCGTATTCCGGAAAATCTTTTTTCAATGCATTCAGAATGCTTCGTTCAAACGTAGCATAGTATACCAGGATGTCTCCCCACCCTTCCGTATGCTTGAGCAGGCTCAGTAAAAAAGACTTACGGGGATCGACATGGGTCTCGGCCAGAAACTCTACATGTTCCAGTTCCGAGTGTTTATCTTTTTTATAATGCAGAGAGTATTGAAAAGGCAGGTGCTGATAGGGATGTGTATTTTCATAAAGAGGAACAGCCGGCATGGTTGTTTCAAAATCAAGAAAAAACAAGGGATACTGGATTTCCGACAGAAAGCTGCTGATCCTCTTTTTGTCAATCAACGGCTTCTGACTTCGCAGGGCATCCAACTGGATCTGAACTTCACCGTTAAAAACTGTTTCCTCTTTTATATCCGAAATACGGCAGATACCGGTGTTGTACATGGCAAACAGTTCCGATTTACGAATACCGCCCAGATTAAATACGGAGTCTTCCGGAACTCCTTTCCAGCAATGACCTATAAAATCGCAGGGATAAGGGCTGTAACATTGTTCTCCTATCGGGATATCGGGAGCCTGGGCCAGATTCAATACTTCTTTCTGGCTGTTGATCTGCTCTCCTATCATATCCTGCTTGGCCAGGGCTTTATTCTTTACACTGATCATACGAAAAAGCTCATGAGGCTCAATAGCTCCCTTGCGCCGGTAATCGGTATTCAGATGGACCAGAAAAAAATCTTCGAGAGGCAGGCTTTGTGTAATCACAAAATATTGAAGGGAAGCATCCAGAATATGAGAAGGCGTGATCCGTGAAGAGCTCTTCACCTCATAGCCATACCACTTCCCATCCTTTTTTACCAATATATCCAATGCTGCCAGTACCCTTTCGGATTGAAAAGCTGCTTCATAAATAACTTCCACTCCTGAATCAATCAGCAGTTTTGTTTTTTCCACACTTTCGGAATAATGCCGCACATTCTTAGGACTGGCATCGGTGCCACCGGGAAAAAGATCACGGGCCATGAAGCCTATATTGGTGCCACGCTGAAAAACAGCCTGACGCTCGGCAGGAATAGGATCGCGAAACTGAGGATAATGCCGGTAAAGAAAAAGGGATTTATGGCATTGAAGGCCCCGGATAAATGCAGATTTAGACAACAGATGTTTCTCCAAGGCCATGACAGATCAGACCCAAAGGTATGGATACTTTTCAAGCCTTTTACCCGGTACAGACGGACTCGTCAACAGGATAACAAAAACAATCCCGTGTTTAGTTGTTCAGCGTGATAATCTCGCTCAGGAAGCTGGAGTTTTTTACACTGACGGCTTTGGAGTAGTTCAGGATGTTTTGGATAACCTGTGCATCCGGTTCAAACCCGGCGTCTGTTCCTGAATAAGGAACATCATTAAACAGATCGCCCCGGGAGGCTGAGGAGGTTTCCGGACTTTTGTAAGTAGAGGTTTTCTTCATCGATGGGGTTGGTTGGTGACAGGGGTTTTGTACCCTGGTAATGATTGTGATTTGAATATAAAACGCAGGAAAAGAGAGAATATTATTCTCGGGAGGGAAGAATTACAAAAAAAATGTGAAAAAGGAGCCGGAGATACCGGCTCCATGAAACTAGCTGATTTCCAGCTGTTTTTCTTCTATCATCTTACGCAAGTTCAGCAGCGCATAACGCATACGGCCCAGGGAGGTGTTTAAACTTACATTCATCTTTTCGGCTATCTCTTTAAAGCTCTTATCGCCGTAAATACGCATCACCAGCACCTGCTTTTGTTCTTTGGGCAGGCGTTTAATCAGCTGCATCAGTTCATCATTGGTTTGGGAACGCATCATCTTTTGTTCAATGCTTTCCTCCTTTTTTACCTGACGGAACACATCAAAATCGTCGTGCCCATAGCTCATAGGCATCAGTGATGACTTGCGGAAATAGTCTATCATCACATTATGAGCAATGCGGGTTACCCACGGCAGAAACTTTTCCTCGTTTTTATACGTTCCTTTTTTCAAGGTATTGATCACCTTGATAAAGGTATCCTGGAAAAGATCGTTGGAGAGCTCCCGATCGCTCGTTTTCTGGTAGAGGTAAGAGAATACCCTACGTTTATAGCGGGTTACCAGCACACCTAAGGCTGATTCATTCCCTTGTTGAAATTGGATGATTAACTCCTGGTCGGAACAAGCTTGGATATCCATAAATACCTCCGTTTTTAGTTAAAGTCTTAATTGGCCTTAATTAAAAAGTAGAGTTTATTCTATGGTCCTTCTTGTTTAGCAGGTAAGCAATGAGTGCTTTTCCTGGTGGTTTATAATTGCAACATTTTCAGATTTGGTGCTAAGAAAACCGGCTTTTGTATTGGAAAAAACAAAAACCAGTGACTATTAATACCAACTCTATTTAACAAATATATGCAAAAATCTGTAACTACCAAAAATATCTTCACTTCCGGTTGCTAACCGTTAAACGTTTGTAAGTAATCCTCCCTTGTCAGAACCCCGCTTGTTTTTTGTCTACTTTGTGGTGAACGATCGCATAACATTCTCATCCACTACTAATAAGCCAGCCATGATCCCAACACTCAGAGTATTCGCCCTTTCGGATTATGAACGCATTGTAACGGAAGGATTCCAGTATATCGTAAAACTGGATGGGGAAGACAGCCCCAATTACAACTCCGTTATTCACCTCCATCCTTTTAAAACCATGCAGGAAGCCACCACCTATCTGGTTGGGTTGAATTATCCTAAGGGAAGCTATCTGAAACCCATTCAGGGCGATCTGGAATACTGGAAAGGCATAGCTTCCGGTACGGAATTGCTGGAAGCCTATATTTTCTATCCCCGCTAGTAAGGGGTTGCAAGTCATTACCCTACCCTTTTATCCTGGTTTGCCTCTGTTTAGTTTTTCTGCCCGATCCAGGCAGGAAGCCTGAATTATAAGTACTTTTGCACCCGAAAGAATCCTGTTGTTTTAAAACGGGATAAGGACACAAAAGAAATCTGTTTAATACCCATAAAGACCCGTGCTTATACTATTACCGGTTTTGTAAAGAATGGAACCAATTACTGAAAGAACCCTCGAATCCCTCGATACAAAAAAATTTATTGTCATCAAGGGGGCACGCGTCCATAATCTGAAGGATGTGGATGTGGCTATTCCCCGTAACAAGCTGGTGGTTATTACCGGCCTCAGCGGATCGGGAAAGTCGTCCCTTGCTTTTGATACCCTCTTTGCCGAAGGCCAGCGCCGTTATGTAGAGAGCTTGTCATCCTATGCCCGTCAGTTCCTTGGCAAAATAGAAAAGCCGGCTGTTACCTCCATCAAAGGTATTTCTCCGGCGGTAGCCATAGAACAAAAGGTGAATACACGTAACCCGCGATCTACCGTAGGCACCTCCACTGAGATATATGATTATCTCAAATTGCTTTTTGCCCGTATCGGAAAAACGATATCTCCTGTTTCAGGACGTATTGTACGACGGGATACGGTAAGCGATGTGGTGGAGCATATCTGCACCTACCCTTCAGGCACCCAGCTGATGCTGCTGGCTCCTTTAACCCGTAATGAAGGCAAGACCTTGCGTGAACAACTGGAGCTGCTCATGCACCAGGGGTTTACCCGCATTATTGTAAAACAGGAAGTGATACGGATTGATGATTTCCTGGACAAAAAATTCTCGGAGAAAACAGCCATCCTGATTGTCATTGACCGCATACGAGTAAAAAAAGCGGAAGAAGAAGAAGACAACCGCATGGCGGATTCCATACAGACTGCTTTTTTTGAAGGCGGAGGAGAATGTATGGTACAGGTTGGAGAAAAACCAGAAATGATCCGTTTCTCAAACCGTTTTGAACTGGATGATATCACGTTTGAAGAACCGAGTCTGCACTTTTTCAGTTTCAACAATCCCATCGGTGCCTGCAAACACTGCGAAGGCTTCGGTACGGTAATCGGTATTGATGAGGATCTGGTAGTACCGGATAAAAGCTTAAGTATTTATGAAGATGCTGTTGCCTGCTGGAGGGGAGAAAAGATGGGGGAATGGAAAGAGGAACTGATTCTGCATGCACACAAATTCAATTTCCCCGTTCATAAACCCTGGAACGAACTGACGGCAGCACAACGTGAACTGGTATGGAACGGAAATAAACATTTCGGAGGACTGCATGCTTTTTTCAAATTTATTGAAGAGCAGAGTTATAAAATCCAGTATCGTGTGATGCTTTCCAGGTACAGGGGAAAGACAACCTGTCCCGAATGCAAAGGCACACGCCTGCGCAAGGATGCCAATTATGTAAAGGTTGCAGGCCTGTCTATCACCGATATTGTATTGCAGCAAATCCGGACGAGTCTCGAACTTTTCAAAACCATACAACTTACTCCGCACGATGAGCAGATAGCACGTCGTATATTGACGGAAATAATCAGCAGGCTTCAGTTTTTATGTGATGTAGGTCTTGGTTATCTTACTCTTAACCGGCTTTCCAACAGCCTTTCGGGTGGTGAAAGCCAGCGTATCAACCTGGCCACCTCACTTGGCTCCAGCCTGGTGGGATCTATGTATGTGCTGGATGAGCCCAGTATCGGTCTACACCCAAGGGATACCGAACGTCTCATTCATGTTCTTAAATCCTTACGTAACCTTGGCAATACGGTTATTGTGGTGGAGCATGACGAAGAAATTATGCGTGCCGCCGATGAAATCATCGATATCGGTCCCGGTGCCGGTACAGAAGGTGGTCGTGTTGTATTCCAGGGCACGCACCTCCAGCTTGACAAAGCAACCGAAAGTTTTACGGCCGAATACCTGAGCGGTAATATGTCCATTGCTATTCCTACAAAAAGAAGATCGTGGACCAAGGCGATAGAAATAAAGGGCGCTTCGGAAAACAATTTGAAAAATCTGGATGTCGTTTTCCCTTTACAAATAATGACCGTCATTACCGGTGTCAGCGGATCGGGTAAAACATCGCTCGTTAAACGGGTGTTGTATCCCGCGTTGAAAAAGATATATGGTGGCTTTGGAGAACAGAGCGGTGCATTTGATAAGCTAAGCGGTGATTACAAAAGCATTCAGGCAGTAGAGCTGGTAGATCAGAACCCCATCGGCAAATCATCCCGCTCCAATCCTGTTACCTATATCAAAGCGTATGACGAGATCAGAGCTTTGTATGCCGATCAGCCTCTGGCAAAGATGAGAGGTTACAAACCTGCTCAGTTTTCATTCAATGTAGACGGTGGACGGTGTGAAGTATGTGAAGGAGAAGGAGAAGTCCTGATTGAAATGCAATTTATGGCCGATGTGCATTTGCCTTGTGAAGCCTGCAATGGAAAACGATTCAAACAGGAAACGCTGGAAGTGCTGTTTCACGAGAAATCAGTGGCCGATATCCTGAATATGACGGTGAGTGAAGCGATTGATTTTTTCGGAGCAGATAAAACAGGATCGTCGGAAAAGAAGATAGTACACAAACTGCAACCTCTTGCCGAAGTAGGATTGGGATATATACACCTGGGGCAAAGCTCCAGCACCCTCAGCGGTGGAGAAGCACAACGAATCAAGCTGGCCTCTTTCATAGGCCTTGGAACCCATGCCGCCCCTACCCTCTTTATTTTTGATGAACCAACCACGGGTTTGCATTTTCATGATATCAGCAAATTGCTGATTGCTTTTAATGCATTGCTGGCTCAGGGACATTCTATTCTCATCATCGAGCATAATATGGAAGTGATTAAATGTGCCGACTGGGTGATTGATCTGGGTCCTGAAGGTGGTGATGAAGGCGGACGGATTCTGTTTGCCGGTACTCCGGAAGATCTGACTAAATGCAAGGAATCGTATACTGCCAAATACCTGAAGGAAAAGCTTCGATAATATAAATCCTAAGCCTTATCCATTAATACCATGGCCTTACACAAAAACCGTAAAAGAGAACTGGAAGATGAGCTGGGGTTTGGTACCAAAGTAACCGAACGCAACACCCGCTTTATCCATCCCGACGGCACGTTCAACATACAACGCAAAGAGGTTTCCAACTGGGGTTCGATCAGTATCTATCATCACCTCATCTCCATGTCGTGGAGGAAATTCAATACCATCATCATCCTTTATTTTATGCTGATGAATGCTCTGTTTGCGAGCCTCTATTATTTTGTGGGGCTGGATCAACTCGCAGGCAGCCGATCGGTAACACCATTGGGTAAATATTTCGACGGTTTTTATTTCAGTGCTCAGACCTTGACTACTGTTGGCTATGGAGGCTTGAGTCCGGGCAGTCATTTGATGAATGCGATTGCATCGGTTGAAGCACTGGTGGGCGTATTGGGGTTTGCACTCATTACCGGTTTGCTTTACGGGCGTTTTTCAAGACCTACTGCCAAAATCATGTTCAGCAAAAATGCCATCATTGCTCCTTTCCGGGAAGGTACCGCATTCCAGTTTCGATTGGCCAATCAGTTACGCAACAGCCAGCTGATTGATGTAGAATGCAGAGTAAGTGTTTCCCTGCTGGAAGATGATAACGGAAAAAAGGTGCGCAAATTCCGTCCCCTGGATCTGGAAATAAAGAAGATCAATTTCTTTCCCATGAGCTGGACTATCAATCATATCATTACCGATGCCAGTCCCCTGTATGGAATGAGCGCTTCTGATCTGGAAGAATCCGATGCTGAATTTATGATCCTCATCACCGGTTTTGATGATACCTTTTCTCAAACCGTCAATTCCCGCTATTCCTATAAATATTTTGAAACGGTGCATGGTGCACGCTTCAAAAGTGTTTTCAGCTTTGATGAACGGGGAAGAACGGTGCAGGATCTTAACCTGCTGAGTGTTTATGAAGAAGCGGAGTTGCCGGTGCTGGTGGAGGCTTAGTCTTTATCCTATCATTCTTAGCAGAGAAAGAGTGTTCTATTATTTCCTTCTGTTCCTTTCTTTTGCTTGTCCAAAAGAAAGGAACCAAAGAAAAAAACACCACGAAAACCAACCGGAAGCTTTCGCTTTACCCACAGGCCTTTACCCTATATCCGCGAAACTTCCGGTTCGCACTTTTCGTGGATATCCACCCGTCAGTTTGACTTTAATTTATGTTGAAAATCTACGAACTCGATCTAATATTGTATCTAAATCGAGAGGAAGTGTCACGTATAGGTTGTCACTGTTGGCGTTGTCATCCTGATCCGCCTTAGGCGGAGAAGGATCTATTCGTGGGTAAGCCAGCCAACGCTTCTGTTCAGAATGACCGCGTAGTTTTTTTTTGCCTCCTGCTCCTGCCTCCTGCCGCTACCCTACCGTCTCTTCCTTAAACTGCAACTCAAACAATTTCTTGTATTGTCCGTTCAGTTGTAACAGTTCCTGATGCTTGCCGCTTTCGATAATATGACCGTGATCCAATACCAGGATACGATCGGCTTTTTGTACGGTAGCCAGACGATGGGCTATGATGATGGATGTACGTCCTTCGGTAATTTTTTCGGTAGCACGACGGATCAGTATTTCCGATTCGGTATCAATAGAGGAAGTGGCTTCGTCGAGTACGAGGATACGAGGCTTGTAAACATAGGCACGGATAAAGGCGATGAGCTGACGCTGTCCTACGGAAAGCACCGCTCCCCGCTCCTGTACCTGATAATCATATCCTCCGGGCAAGGAATCAATAAAATCATGTGCCCCCACAGCCTTCGCTGCTTCTATTACTTCGTGTAATGTTATATCCGGATTATTAAGTGTAATGTTATTGGCAATGGAATCGGAAAACAGGAAGACATCCTGTAATACCACCCCAATGCTTTTTCGCAATGATGCCAATTCATACTCCCCTACCGGTTTACCATCAATACAGATGGCTCCCTGCTGGAAATCATAAAACCGCCCCAGCAGATTGATGATGGATGATTTTCCCGAACCAGTAGCTCCCACCAGGGCAATAGTTTGTCCGGGACTAGCATGAAAGGAAATACCTTTCAGTACAAACTCCTCTTCCTTATATGCAAACCATACATCTTTGTATTCTATTTCACCACGCAGCGAGCCGGCATCTTCTTTCCCTTCATCGGGCGTATGATCTTCTGCATCCAGAATTTTAAATACCCGATCGGAAGCTACAATACCCATCTGCAGGGTATTTACACGGTCAGCGAGCATGCGTATAGGGCGAAACATCATATAGATGAGCATCACAAAAAAGGTGACCTCTCCATAATCAATACTTTTGGAGTACATCTTAATACCTCCGTACCAAACAAGCAGGGCAAGTGATAAAGCCGACAGCAACTCCACCACCGGAAAGAAAATAGAATAGGCAAATACCGCTTTTATATTTGCATCGCGGTGTTTGGAATTGATCTCACGGAATTTTTCAAGTTCTTGGTCTTCACGGGTAAAAATCTGAACAATCTTCATCCCCGTAATATGTTCCTGTACAAAGGCATTCAACCGGGCTACCTGGGTACGTACATCCTGAAAGGTGGATTTGATGGCATTCTTAAATATATACGTGGCCACCAACAGCAAGGGGATGGAAATCATGATAACCAGGGCCACTTTCCAGTTTACCCATAACATCACCACCACATATACCAATAAGGTGAGCATATCGCCCATGATGACTACAAACCCTTGAGAAAAAATATCGGCAATGGCTTCTATATCCGAAACGATCCGGGTTACGATGGTGCCGATGGGTGTACGGTCGAAATAGCGGAGACGGAAATGACTCAGATGACGGAACAATGCAATACGGATATCGCGGATGATATTTTGACCCAGCCAATTGGCCAGGTAGGTATTGGCAAACTGAAGCAAGGCTTCGGCAAACAACAAACCCAGGATAAGTAAGCTGATATGCGTCAACCCAGCTTCATCTTTGGGAATAATAAATTTGTTCATCACTTCCATCACCAGCAAGGGCCTGACAATAGAAAGACCGGAAAGCAAAATGGTAGAAACGATGGCAGTATAAAACGTACGACGGAATGGTTTCACAAAACGGAACACCTTCCGGATCTGCTGCATATCAAAAACTTTTCCACCTACTTTTTCCTGGCTCATTTCACAAAGAGTGTGTCGGGGTATTCAATCTCGCAAAGATACAATCCGCAAGCCGGAACCGATACGCCTGCATCGGAACGGTTCTTGCCTTCTATAATTCTTCTTAAATCGTCTTCTGTAATTCGTCCCCTGCCTATATCCAGCAAGGTGCCTACAATGGCACGTACCATATTACGTAAAAAACGGTCGGCTTTTATTCTGAATTCAAGTCCATCGGGTACCGCCTTCCAATCGGCCTGCATAATTTTACAGATATTGGTTTTTACCTGGGTCAGGTTTTTGCTGAAACATCCGAAATCCGAATACTCGAATAAGAGCTGTGCTGCCTGTTGCATGGCTCCATGATCCAGGTTGTTTTTACACAACATGGCCCTGTTGTAGTCAAACGGATCTTTCATGAATATAATGCGGTATTCATACGTGCGTGACAAGGCATCGAAACGGGCATGCGCATCGGGAACGACCTTATGAATTTTCCTGGCTGCAATATCCTGAGGAAGCATGCAATTGAGGTGATAAACAAAATCCGGATCCATCAGTTTAGCTGCTTCGGGAGAATCAAAATGGGCAAAAAAATCACGGGCATGCACACCGGTATCCGTTCGTCCGCAACCCAATGTAGGGGCCGGGTGACGGAGGATGGATGCTAAGGCTTCATCCACTATCTGTTGGATACTAAGCGCATTTGCCTGTATCTGCCAGCCGTGATAGTTCGTACCTTTGTAGGAAAGTTGTATAAAGTATCTTTGCACTTCTTATTATAAAGTGGTAAAGTTACGGATAAGCATGCAAAGCAAATCATCCGGAATGAGAATAGCGCTTCTTTCTGATACCCATAATTTCCTTAATCCCGGTATGGTTAAATATTTCGAATCATGCGATGAAATATGGCATGCCGGAGATATAGGAACCATCAGTATATGCCGGGAATTAAGTCAATATAAACCACTGGTAGCCGTTTATGGCAATATCGACGGCATGGATATCCGTAAGGAGTATCCCCTCATACAACGATTCAAACGGGAAGGCGTCAGCGTTTTTATGACCCATATAGGAGGTTATCCGGGTCGGTATGGAAGTGATGTCAAAAAGCTATTGGAAGTGGAACGACCCCGGCTGGTGGTTTGCGGACACAGCCACATACTCCGGGTTATGAATGATAAGGTTCTGGGGCATCTGCACATCAATCCGGGAGCCGCTGGTATCCAGGGGTTTCACCAAAAGAAAACACTCGTTCGTTTTAGCCTGGAAAACAGTAATATCCTTGATCTGGAAGTGATTGAACTGGGTTCGCGCTAAGCTTTATTTAATTCTAAAATTATTTGCATTTCAGATATTATTCGTATCATTGCAATACAATTCTCATAAAGAGGGGCAGGATTTGTCAGGGTTTTTAATCAAAAATTCATCCGAAAAAGCCCCCCATTAATTCGTAAGAATCTTCTCATATTACATTAAATTATCCCTCGAAATTTTTCTGCTAAAAAACGCAATTTTAATTCCATGTACGACATTATTGAACTGAATGGTAAGCTGGTCGGAGAGCTCCGCGAAATAGCCAAGCAAATGAATATTCCTAAGTTCGAAGCCCTCAAAAAGCAGGAACTTATCTATAAAATTCTGGATCAGCAGGCCATCGCTCCAGGCAACAGCAAGCCGGAATCATCCAGACATGATTCGGATAAACCGAAACGCGCCCGCAAAATCCGTCTCGAGAATGCCGATCATGAAGAAGAAGCGGAAGAAACGCCTTCTCTTTTTGTAACACCCGAAATAACTGAAAATACCGTTCACCCTGTTTCCAACCATACTCCCGAAACAACCGTTCCGGCTGTAGAACAACCGCATCTGGAAGTAGTTGCCCAGCCTGTTCAACAACAGGATATCCAACACCGCAGAGAACAGGAAGAACAGGAGAAACAGGAAAAGGCAGATGGCCAGAACCGTTTTAATAAACAACCCGAAAGAAGAGCTCCTGAAGCACAATTCAATTTTGATGGAATCGTTTCCAGCGAAGGTGTGCTGGAGATCATGCCCGATGGTTATGGTTTTCTGAGATCGGCCGATTACAACTACCTCAACTCTCCCGATGATATTTATGTTTCCCAGAGTCAGATAAAACTATTCGGTCTTAAAACAGGAGATAATGTATGCGGAAGCATCCGTCCTCCTAAAGAAGGAGAAAAATATTTTCCGCTTATCAAAGTAGAAAAAATCAATGGACGCGATCCTTCTTACATCCGCGACCGGGTTCCTTTCGATCACCTCACTCCTTTGTTTCCTTATGAAAAGCTAACCCTTACCGGACACAGCAAAAGCAGCTTATCAACCCGTATCGTGGATCTTTTTACCCCGATCGGAAAAGGACAACGCGGTCTTATTGTGGCCCAGCCTAAAACAGGTAAGACAAACCTGCTGAAAGAAATTGCCAATGCCATTGCCGAAAATCACCCGGAAGTATACCTGATTATCCTGCTGGTTGATGAACGTCCTGAAGAGGTAACGGATATGGCACGTAGTGTAAAGGCGGAAGTAATTTCCTCCACCTTTGATGAACCGGCCGAACGTCACGTAAAGATTGCAAACATTGTACTCGAGAAATCAAAACGTATGGTGGAATGCGGTCATGATGTAGTGATCCTGCTTGATTCCATTACCCGTCTGGCACGTGCTTACAATACCGTATCTCCTGCTTCCGGAAAAGTACTCTCCGGTGGTGTGGATGCCAATGCCTTGCATAAACCAAAACGTTTCTTCGGTGCTGCCCGTAAAATTGAAGACGGAGGTTCCCTCACCATCCTGGCTACCGCTCTTACAGAGACCGGCTCCAAAATGGATGATGTAATCTTCGAAGAATTTAAAGGTACCGGCAATATGGAGCTTCAGCTCGACCGTAAGCTCAGCAACAAACGCATCTATCCTGCCATCGATCTGGTATCATCCTCTACCCGCCGCGACGATCTGCTGGTGGAGAAAGATGTGTTGCAACGCCTGTGGGTATTGCGTAATCACCTGGCCGATATGAATGAACTGGAAGCGATGGAATTCCTCCTGCGTCAGATGCGTAATACCGCTACCAACGAAGAGTTCCTGATCTCTATGAACAGCTAATACCATTCACCTTATTCATTAGTTTTTCATAGTTTGCAGAATGAAGATTGCTGTTAAATACGGATTGTTTATTACCCTTACCGAGGTAACCCTCAAACTGGTCCTGATCCTTACCGGAAAAGATGCCATCTTCGCCAGCGAAGGACTTTTTGCACTGGTATTTATTTATGCAGGAGGTCTCTGGCTCTCTATCCGTGCCACACAGCTTAAAGAATATAATGGAGTAGCGAATCCTATTCAGTTGCTAAAGGCGGGACTCACCAGTTCCGCCATTTTTGCGCTGGCCTTTGCCTTGTTCTCGGTAGGAATCAAAATAGCCCAGAACGATCTTCCTCCGGGCGGAGCACCTCAGATGATCATAGGTGTATTGTTCTTCTTCTTTTTAATCCTCATTACCGGAGGTCTTTTTTCGGTTTTTATCTCTTATATCCTTAGTAAGAGGAAGTCCTGAAGGTTTAGATTTTCTGTTTAAGAAACGGCTACATTGTCATCCTTCTCCGCTTGAGGCGGAGTCCGCTTTCTTCCTCCTGCCGCTGTTTTTGTCATCCTGAGCAGAAGCGTGGAAAGTGAATGAGGGCGAAGGATCTGTTGGTGTGGAGGAATATCTCTATTCGAATTTTTCTTCTTGTTCTTTTTTTGCTTGATCAAAAAAGAACCAAAACCCCGATAGCTATCGGGGCAAGACGGCACGATTCCTACCGCACAAGCAATGCGACATCGCGTGCCGTCAGGCCTCACGCGCAAGTCCCTGGCAGTATACCTGCTCTAGGCTCCGCCGGCAGAGACAACCAGTTCGTGACCTTCCATTTTAATTGTTTTTTCTGCCCCTTGCCGCTGCCTCCTTTTTTTGTCATCCTGAGCAGAAGCGGTGGAATGTGAATGAGGGCGAAGGATCTGCTGGTGTGGTGGCTTATTCTCCGCTCTGTTTTTCCCTGCTTCCTGCGCCTGCCGCTGCCTCCTTTTTTGCCAGTCGGCGCGGATATGCAGCTTAGCCAGCCTATCCGCACCATCTTAGTGCCCCCTCCCCTCTTTCCCATCAACCCCTGCTTGTCTCGTAAATATAGGCAGAAGACAAAGAGTTTACAAATCTCCTCCCGCCTTACCCATATTCTCTAAAGCACTCCTCATTTCAACACTAGCTATCCTCATCACGACGATCGTTGAACACATCACAACACTTGACGCAATCATTGCAACGATCGTTGAACACATCACAACACTTGATGCAATCATCACAACGATCGTTGCACACATCACAACACTTGATGCAATCATAGCGACGATCGTTGAACACATCACAACACTTGATGCAATCATCACGACGATCGTTGAACACATCACAACACTTGATGCAATCATCGCAACGATCGTTGAACACATCACGACACTTGATGCAATCATCACGACGATCGTTGAACACATCACAACACTTGATGTAATCATCACAACGATCGTTGAACACATCACAACACTTGATGCAATCATTGCAACGATCGTTGAACACATCACAACACTTGATGCAATCATTGCGACGATCGTTGAACACATCACAACACTTGACGCAATCATTGCGACGATCGTCGTAATCATCCTATCGACTATTGGATGGAAGAAGGGCATAAAAAGTAAGCCGATCCTGCTGCAGCAGGACCGGCTTAGGAGAGAGAGAGGAAGGATGTTTGCCCTTGTGATGTACTTACCGATGCAATGGGCAAGAAAGGGCAAACAGAGTTAAGGCATGATGATGTTTATAACAGAACTCCATGGACTTTGTATCCCCTTAACGGTAGTGGCCACACGGAAATAGTAACGTGTGCCGGAACTGAGTCCGCCGTGGGTGTTCTTTACATCATTATTCACGATGATATCTACCCAGCTGGAGGCGGTATTCGGATCGGTAGTCATGGCATAGGTGTATATGGCTTTTTTCACTGCTTTGGTATTCAGTTCCACCTCACCGGGGGTGGCGGTGGTTTTAACAGTGAACGTTTTGGGTGCATGCACCGATGGTTTTTTAACCGGCATACCGGAACTTTCTATAATCCCTACCGCCTGCTCCGGAGTGGCATTAGCAATGGCTTCCACATAAGTGGCCAGGGATTTAAGCAGGATATGCAGAGCCTTTTGTTCGGTATGCATGTCCGACACCGCACCTTTTACACGTGTCTGACTCAGGGTATAGGCTGCTTCCAGCTTGGCCTGCTGAGCCGATACCGCGGCAAGGGTTGGGGTTGGGGTGGGGAAGTTTACATTGCCAGTCATATTTTGCACATATAACCTGGTATTGGCAATGAGCTGCGGTACGGTTAGCTTGCTTAATCCCAAGGCTACCAATACCTTTTGCACTTTTGCTTTATTATTCATTTTGTTTTTGTTTGATGGCTCGCCTTATTTACAGAACATCTTGTTCTTTAAAGATCAAGCCGGGTTAAAAAGGGCTGCGGCTTTCGCAACCGGTTGCCGGAAGAAGATTATTTCCGGCTGCCGATATTTCCCAAAAAACAGTTCCTTAAGGGCGTTCTCTTTCCGGTTCTGTTTTTAACGCGCCGGGGAAATTCATTTCGGCTGTAAATTCAATTCATGTATTCGTTTTTGTATTCACAGGAAGGAAGAGCAAATTCTGTGCTATAGTTGCGAAACGACGAAAAACACGTGGTAATACGTAAAAAAGGTAAGTGTTTGAGCGGAGGGGCGAGCTAGTGCGTAAGCGAGTCATTATCCTCCCCCTTGCCCCCTCCAAAGGGGGATAGTGAATCGTTCCTGCACAAGCTTATCCCCCTTGGGAGGGGTAAGTTCCGCGAATAGCGGAACAGGGGGAGGAAGACCCGTCGGCGCGGATATGCAGCGCAGCCCGTGTGAAAGCGTATCCGTGCCATATCACCCAGCCTATTTCTTGTAGTTTCCAATATGGATTTGCAATCCATTCCTGTCTTTCATTTTAGAAATAATGGTTTGTGTGGTAGCACTGGCACTCTAACCACTCTTCACATCCCCGCCGACTGGATAAGGAATTGCTTTATGGTACTACTACATCACAGAATATTAATTCAAATGAAATTCAATCCAAACGTAATTATGAGATAAATGAAAAAAATAACATTTCCAAGTAGCATCTTCTCTCTACTTTCATTGGAATAATCTTTCGAAATTTCCAAATAGCGTTTTTTTCTTATAAAATAGAAATAAAAGAAAAGAAATATTGGAATAATAATAAGAGAACTGTATACTCTTGAGTTCATGTTTTTCAAAGGGTGAAATCCAAATAGATTTATGAGAAATATTATATTTATAGCAAATAATGCCGCTAGCCAGATGCAAGCTACATATTCGGCAATATCGTTAGCATTTGTTTTTTGCAAAATTTTGTATACCCTGTAGTAAATAAAATCTAAAATTTTCATTTTCGGTTTTAGTCTTTCTAATTAAATTCCCCGGTCGGCGCGGATATGCAGCGTAGCCCGTGTGTAAGCGTATCCGTGCCATCTCTCCAGGCCCATTTCTTGTAGTTTTCAATATGGATTTGCAATCCATTCCTGTATTTCATTTTAGAAATAATGGTTTGTGTGGCAGCACGATTACATCCATAACCCCTTCCAAACTTGCATAATTACGGGCGCTACTGTATATGTAGTCTTCTGGCTTTTCAACAATACGGTCAACTACTGGATTCCGATGGATGTAATTCAATTTCTGATAAATAAATTTGTTGCTTTCAATCGGTTCGCCATGATAACCATCCTGCCACACTTTATAATTCATCTCCTTGTTCAAACGAGAACATGCTTTTCTAAACAGT
>Ga0210396_10000865_pt1 | contig 35105 bp, 27 predicted proteins | sample IncBWH17OmetaG_FD_155466 | JGI IMG/M metagenome (GOLD analysis project Ga0210396, IMG submission 155466) | Forest soil microbial communities from Barre Woods Harvard Forest LTER site, Petersham, Massachusetts, United States - Inc-BW-H-17-O ...
GAGCCCATCTTTGGCGGTCACGCACTCATAGGTGGTGCGTTGTTTCAAAATCATTTCTTCCATCATCAGTGCGGTGCTCGAATCGTCCACCAGTAAGACTTTCTTCGACATTCGTTGACCTCTACTCGCCCAGTGTGTGGGGGGTATTGCTTCCCATCTCAATTACCCACATGTCATGGCATTTAACGGGCCAATTCGCTCGCCGGGGACATCGTCCGTAAGACGCTGAGAGTTAAGACCTTCTGGGAAGGTGCTGGGCAGGTGCGCGGAATGCGCGGCGTTTGATTTCCAGAAAGCGATTACGGAAATCGAACTGCAAGTCAGATCAAGTGCAGCGTCTTGAGCTTTTGGTACAGCGTGCTCTTGGCGATTCCCAATCGCTTGGCAGTCTTTTCTACGTTCTGGCCTTCGGCCGAGAAGGCCTCCGAGATGTGAAATCGTTCCACTTCCTCAAGCGTCCAATCGGGCTTATAGGAGGTCGAGCGCTGGCCGGGCTCGGATTCGAACGTGAGATCCCCGGGCTCGAGAACTGCTCGATCGGTAAATAAAAGGGCACGTTCGAGAACGTTCCGAAGTTCGCGAATATTTCCCGGCCAATAGTACGCACACAGGCGTTCAAGGGCCTTCGGTGAAAGCTCGGCGCGGGGACGCGCCATGTCGGAGCAGATGCGGTTCAGCAGCGATTGAGTGATCGCTGGAATGTCATCTTGCCGCTCGCGCAGGGGCGGAATCGCCAGGGGCACGGTACTGATTCGAAAATATAGATCACTGCGAAATGCTTTCGTTTCGATCAAATGACGCAGGTCCTGGTGAGTTGCAGCAATCAACCGCACATCGACAAAGCGATCGCGAACGTCTCCCATACGGCGAAATCTTTTTTCCTCGACCACCTTCAATAGCTTGGGTTGCACATTCGGATCGATGTCCCCAATTTCGTCCAGAAATATAGTGCCGCGATGCCCGACTTCCAACAGCCCAGGCTTGGCGCTGATAGCTCCGGTAAAAGCGCCCTTTTCATGGCCAAACAGCTCCGACTCCAGAAATTCGCGGGTAAGGCCTGCACAGTTGAGGTCGACGAAGGGTTCATCCGCGCGAGGTCCGTTTTCGTGAAGCCAGGTGGCCAGGACCCCTTTGCCGCACCCGGTCTCGCCTTGAATCAGGACTGGGCTTTGGCTGCTCGCTACTTTGACCGCCGCTTCAGCCAGTCGCCGAATGGCCGTGCTTTCGCCGAGGAACGGATTGAGCACTACGCGGCGCCGCCGGGTATTGTTCGCCAATGTCTTCTGCTGATTTCGCGAATTCTCCAGCAGTTTGTAAACGATCATGAGCAGGGCGCCAGCTTCCACCGGCTTGGCGAGACATTGCTCGGCGCCACCTCGTATGAGCGCCACTCCCAACTCCATGGACCCGAAACCGGTCAAGATGATGATTGGGACCGTAGGTTCAAGTTCCTTAAATTTCGGAAGAAGATCTAGAGCTGTGCCGCTCGGCAGGCGGAAGTCAACCACCGCAACGTCAGGCCGTGTAGCCATGAAACTCTGTTGCGCGGCAGCGACATCACCGGCTTCTTCCACCTGAAAACCATTGGCGGTCAGATGAGCGGTATACGCGAAACGCAGTTCTTCATCATCCTCCACCAGAAGAATTCTTCGGCTCGCGAACGCGGGATACATAGTTTCGTTCTTCGAGGCGACATTATACGGGGCGGAGGATATCGTGTTGTCAGAAGATATTGGGCAGAACCCAAAGAAATGATCTACTATCGGCACTTCCTGTTGTTTTCACGGATCGGCCCGCAGCTCTGGTCCGGACCGCCGTCCTGAAACACTGGCGTTCGCGAAAAAGTAGGTGGTTGGTTGATGTTTGACGCGCCTCTTTGCCGACGCAGCCTTTTTGCCGCGCGATGCGCTGTTCTATGTGTGGCCTCGCTCTTGCTGTGCCCGGTCCGAACTCCGGCCCAAGACTCCGGCAATCAGCCTAAGAGAGTCCTGCTTCTCTATTCCTTCGACAACGACGAGGGGATGTATTCCGGCTTCGATCAGGTCTTACGGTCGGAGCTGCGGTCAGGACTGCGCGACCGGGTGGAGTTCTACACCGAATACTTGGACTTGGTGAGGTTTCCAGGCCCGGGCCATGCGTCGAATCTCGTGAAGTTGTTAAAGCTGGAATTCTCGGAACAGAAGCCCGATCTTATTATTCCCGTCTCCTATTCGGCGATGAGGTTTCTGTTGGAAGAAGGAAAGGAACTGTTCCCCGGGACTCCCGCTGTAGCGCTGTTCAACTCTAGAAGATTAGAAGAAGTGAAGCGCCGCATCTCAACAGGGACAGCAGGAAGAGATATCACTGGAGTTGCCAGTGCCGACCAGCCCTCCCGGACGCTGGACCTTGCGTTGCGGCTTCAGCCGGATACACAACGAGTCGTCGTAGTAGTGGGATCTTCGCCGCTGGAACAATACTGGCTTGAGCAACTGAAGCAGGATTTTCTGCCCTATCGTCACACGGTTGAAATCGACTTCCTGACCGACGTCGCGATGAGCGACATTCTTAAGCAAGTCGCAGCGCTGCCTCCTCATTGCATAGTCCTGAATACTTTCTTCTTCGAAGATTCACGAGGGCAGTTTTTTCTGGAACAGGAAGCCTTGGATCTGGTGGCCAGTGCCGCTCGCGCGCCGGTATATGCGATTTATTCCACCGATATCGGGCATGGCGCGATTGGCGGCCGAATGACAAATCCGGAGAATGCCGGGAGGAAAATTGCGCGGTCTGCGATTCGTGTTCTCAATGGCGAAAACTCGGCAAGGATTCCGATCGAGCTCGACTATTCGGCGCAGGATACCGTCGACTGGCGCCAACTACAGCGTTGGCACATCAGCGAATCCCGCCTTCCGGCAGCGACCATGGAACTCTTTCGTGAGCCTTCGCTCTGGGAGCGCTACTGTTACCTGATCGTAGCGGTGATTTCGCTTTGCATTCTCGAAACGTTCCTCATTTTGGCGCTTCTGTTCACTGTTCGCAGGCGAAGACTCGCAGAGAAGGCGCTTCGGCACGAGAAGACTTTGGCCGACGCCGTGATTGAAAGCCTTCCGGGCATCTTTTTCCTGCAGGACCGCTCAGGCAAGAACGTGCGCTGGAACAAGAATGCAGAAAGGTTGGCTCGACACGCGCCTGCGGAAGTCCCCGTGCTGGGCAACGTGGCTGACGAATATAAAGAGGCGGCGCAGAACGCGAAAGACGAAGTCTTCCAACGCGGCTCGAGTCAACTTGAGGCTTGCTTACTTGTTCAGGGTGGGGGCATCGTCCCTTACTACTTCACAGGTGTGCGTGTGGAGTTGGAAGGTAAGCCCTATCTTGCGGCTGTAGGAATTGACCTCACGGAGAATAAGCAAGCAGAAGAGGCCGTCCGTCGTTCGGACGCGGAGTTGCGGTCTTTTGTCAAGAATGCTCCCTACGGCATCGGAACCATCAGCATACAGCAAGACCGTTTCGTGCATGCCAATCCAGCGCTTGTGAAATTGCTTGGTTACCAATCAGAGGTAGAGGTTCTGGCTCTCACCGTCTCTAGCGATCTACATTCGGCCGGCGCCGAGGGCTTCCGGGCGCAGCCGACGCGGGCAGACTTCTTCAGCGCTGTGGAGTTTACCTGGAAGCGCAAGGACGGTAAGCCGGTGTTGGTACGGGCGAGCGGTAGGCGCATGTCGAGTCCGGAGCACGGAGGCGATATTCTTGAGATCATAGCCGAAGACGTGACCGCTCGCAGGCTGCTGGAGGAACAACTGCGTCATGCGCAAAAGTTGGAAGCGCTTGGACAATTGGCCGGCAGCATTGCCCACGACTTCAACAACCTGCTCGGCGTGATCATCGGATACAGTGATCTCCTCTCCGCCGATTTGATCTCTGAAGGTAAGGCCGGTGCGCGCCTGGAAACGATCAAGAAGGCCGGGGTGCGCGCCGCTTCTCTGACCTCACAACTGCTCGCCTTCAGCCGGCGCCAGGTACTTCAGCCTAGAGTTCTGAACCTGAATTCTCTGGTGGCGGAAACCCAAAAAATGCTTCAGCGCCTCATGGGAGAAGATATTGAACAGAGGGTGGTGCTCGACCCGGCACTAGGTAAGACCAAAGCGGACCCAGGGCAGATGGTACAGGTCATCATGAATCTTGCGGTCAATGCCCGCGACGCCATGCCGCATGGCGGCAAACTCACGATCAAAACAGCAAACATCAAGTTCGAGGACGCGACCAGCTTTTACGGCGTTGCCGTGCCCCCCGGAGACTATGTGATGCTCTCCGTGAGTGATACTGGCACCGGCATGGATGCGGAAACTCGGGAACGTCTCTTCGAACCCTTCTTCACCACGAAACCTCCTGGGAAAGGCACGGGTTTAGGCCTGGCCACGGTCTACGGGATCGTGAAGCAGAGTGGCGGATACATTTTCGCCGATAGTGAACGGCACCAAGGCACGACCTTCAACGTCTATCTTCCTCAAGTCGACCTGCCTGTGGAATTGGTTTCTGCGCCGGTAGCGAAAAAAGAAGGGCTCCTGCCGGAGTCGGAGACGCTCCTCGTCGTTGAAGATGAGCGTTCTTTCCGCGAGTTGCTGTGCGAGGGATTGCAATCGAGGGGCTACCAGGTGCTGGCTGCTTCCAACGGAGTGGATGCTTTGCAACTCGTCGAACGGCACAACGGACCGATTCACCTCCTGATCACGGACGTGATTATGCCGCAGATGAGCGGTCCGGAATTGGCTAGATGCCTCGTCGATGTGCGGGGCAATATCGACGTCTTATATATGTCGGGCTACGCCGACGACAAGTTGGGAACCATTCCGGGCTCGAGCGGCGAACTAACGTGGATGCAGAAGCCCTTCTATCTCGACGACCTCCTGCAGAAGATAAGAGAGATTCTCCAGCGGAAAAGCACACGAACGGCTCGGGACGGCAGTCACCATCGCGCAACGAATTGTGAACAGTAATTGTCGGTGAGACTTTCTTTCGTCGGGAAGGGTGATTCACGCCAGCGATTCTCAGCCAGAACCGCTGACCAACTCTTCCCAACGCAAACGTGTGGAATCGAGATTTCGCGTCCTAAGGGCGGGCACTCCATCCAATCTGAAATCGCAGGCTACTAAGCAGGGGACGGGCTGGAGGGATGTTCGATCATGTCGCGCCGCCCACCAACGTACCCAGCCCGGACGGGATTAAGCTAGTAGACATCTGCACCAGCGCATCCGGTCCGGGATGCACCTTCGCGGCACTCACTCATACGGCTCCGCCTTACGATCCTCCAGGCGATTTCACCCGCTATGGCTTCCGGGTGCCGGTGGTCATAATCTCGCCGTTCACCAAATCAGGGTATGTCTCTCACGTGACCACCGATTCCACGGCCTGGCTGAAGTTTGTTGAACAACGTTTTGGTTTGAAGCCGTTGAATGCGCGTGATGGATGGTCCAGCACCAGTGATATGAGCGATTTCTTCGATTACAAGAACCCGCCGTGGACCACTCCACCTGCGAATCCCCCGAGCGATAGTGCCGGAGACTGCTATGACCGTTTGCCCTAGCGAATACTTAAAGGATTAAAACAAGCATTTCTGCCTGTATTGCTGGTTACGCGAGGAATTGTTTAACCTTTCACGGAAAACGTGGCCGCCATGACCGCAAATCGTGGACGGGATATACTTTTCTTGACTCATAAAGGCGCTCCTTTTCGCTAGGTTAGTGGTGCGAACAATCTCAACCTACCGCAAAAGTGGGCGCCTTTTTATATTGCGTGTAATCGAGAGATGTTTCACCAAGAATCTAACTAACGGCGGCCTGGGAGGGAAAAGAGGCAAGAGTACCCCCCCAGGCCGCAGCGGAGCGGGTGACGACTGCTGAAAAAACAAAGTCGCAGTCCTCTGTTAGGCAGGTACACGGCCCGCTCACAGGCATACGAGAATGTCCCCTTACTGACCCGGCGAACCCCTTGTTCAGAAGAACCTTGAACCTCAACCCCGCGCGGTTTTCTCGTCGTCTATGCGCAGACTCATCGCCCCCGGTCCGGCTACAATGTTTTTGTGAAAACTGGGACGTTGACAGTCCCAGAGCAAATAGGAGACTACAGAGAACGTGACTTGCAGCCCTTAGTCGTCGGTACGGAAGCCACCACACTGCTCCAAAGAGCGGCAGCTAGCTACCCGCGATGCCCTTGTTGACCAGGACTTTCACCTCAACCCGACGGTTCTCGGCCCGCCCGGCTTTAGTCTCGTTCGGTGCCACTGCTCCGTACTCGCCCATCGCGCCCGGTGCTACGATGTGTCGAATCGGCACGTTGCCCTGCTGGACCAGATACGTGATCACCGCCTTAGCGCGGTCCTCGCTCAGTTTTGTGTTCAAGGCAGCGCCGCCAGTCGAATCGGCATAGCCCATCACCTCGACGATGTATCCTTTGAGGCCAGCGGCGGATTGGGCGAGCTGTTTGAGTTGCTCCTCGTCCTCCTTCGAGATTGTGGAGCTACCGACCTTGAATTTCACGGTTGCTTCGCCTTTGATGTCAAAATCGGTCAGCGCGGCAAAACGTTGTTCGTGCTCCTCGATATCCTTGATGTTCTGTTCAGTCTGCTCTTTGTTGGCCGCGATATTCTGCTGGTTGGTTTCGATATTTTCCTTCTGGGCCGCCAACTGTGCATCGTGACCGGCGAGCTGCCCTTGGTGAGCCTCGAGCTTCTGCATGTTGGCCGCGACTTGCTCTGCGGTAGGATGCAAACCCGCCTCGATCATCTCGGATGTTTCCAGATCGTCGCCATCGACGGTAATGGTTTTCGCCACAATCCGGCCTTGGTCATCTGAAACTCCGTCAACGCTGATCTTGAGCCCCGGTATCAGCACCGCACTGGAAATTTGCTGCTTATCCAGGCCAAAGAGGCCCTTTCTATCTCTCGTTTTCGTGTCGTCGGTGAGGACCACGGTAGTGTTTTGTCCCCCAGACTGCACGATCAACGTTTCTCCGGTCCTGGTATTGATCATTCCTTTGACTTTCGCTTTGTCGTCGCCAAAAGCGAATACCGATGACAGAAACAACAGTGCCATCAGACTTACTACAGTCATTCTTCGCTGCATAGGTGCCTCTCCTTTTGTCATAATGAACAACCGTGCCGCAGCACTGCTGGGATCCACGTGCCTACACTTCAGTACGGGCAGCTAGGTTCAGCAACTGTCAGTCATGACAGTGTTTCTGCCTTTGACATCGGGCTCACTCGGCTGCGTGGGGACGCATGCTTAGGTACGATCACACTTTGAAGCATGCCTTCTCGTACCAACACGAGTCTGTGGATTGGAGTAGTTTTTCAGCAGCCAGCTAGACTAGCGGAATTGACCCGTCGGTGGTTGGACGGGCCGGTTTGACGGCGACGCAACATTCGGTCCTATCACGTCCAGCTTTGAACTTTGGTCCACTCTTCTGCTCCGTTTCCAGTTCAGAAACAGTTCCCACGACGAACGAAGAGAGATTTGTCGCCGACAATTCACTGTCCCGTTACGCGAAGAACTCAACCGTCCCCGTTTCGAGGTTGTACATCGAACCTGCAATCTTGATGCTGCCTGTGGATTCGAGCTCTCGAAGCACGGGGCTCCTTTGGCGAACGTTGGCGATAGTCATTAAAACGTTCTCTCGTGCTACTGCGTCTACGAATGCGTAGTTCTTGGCAGAACGTTCCCCCGTATAGCGAGTAGCTTCAACCGCCGGACGGATCTTCGATAACAAAGCCGTGAGATTGCCAAGCTCTACCCCATCAATGACTCCTTTGATAGCGCCGCAGCTGGTGTGGCCCATGACAAGCACGACCTTCGAGCCTGCCACCTTGCAGGCGAATTCCATGCTGCCCAAGACGTCCTCATCAGCAACATTTCCCGCAACGCGACCGCTAAAGATATCGCCAATACCGAAGTCGAGAATCAATTCGGTGGGTGCTCGTGAGTCAATGCAGCTGAAGACAACGGCGGCAGGATACTGTGCCTTCGTTGTGGCCTTAACCTCGCGCATGAGATCGCGATGCTGCGGTTTGCCCGACCGGAAGCGTTCATTGCCAGCCTTCATCTGTTGGATGACTTCGTCCGGCGTCATCTTGTCACGCTGTTCTTTGGTCAGGTCTGCGTGGGCCAACTCGGTTCCGAGGCTTGCCCCTACTACCACGACAGCAGTCGTAACGCCGACGGCCTTGCAAAAGTCACGGCGGTCAATTCGATCTCTTCTGTCAATTAATTGTGAATGCTGCATCGGTGCTCCTTACGGTTTACCTGGAGGTACCTGTTGTGAACAGGCATTAGCACTCAAGACTCCCGGCAAGGGTCAAATGTTATGCCAAAGAATCGTAGGGCGCAGGCGAGAGTGTTACTTAACCGAATAGCCCTTGGAGTCTATGCAGGCTGAAAATGCCCGCCGAAAAGTATCCAATGTTTGCTGTTGTTGAGCCTGTCCTTGTTGTTGGGCTTGTTGTTCCGCCTGCTTGTTAGCTTTCTTTTGTTGCCGACGACCGCGAACTGCACCCGCCGTCGCTCCGACTGCGGACCCGGTCCCCGCGTCACCCGCGATCGCACCAATGGCAGCTCCACCAGCAGCTCCACCAGCAGCTCCTTTTACCGCCCCGCCCTTCTTCTTGTCGGCTTCCGGAGGGGCCTGAGGAGGAGCAGTTGGATCAATTCCAGTCTGCTGCTGAGCGGATGCGTAACAACCACGTTCGTCCTGAGCCTGTTGCTCGGGAGTTTGTTCTTTCTGGGGATAAATGAAAAGCCCGATCTTCCCCGCAGGCGAACCCGATGAAGCCACAGGTGGCTGCGTCGCAGCTGCTGGCGGATTCTGAGCCGCAGCCCAACATCCACCGACAAGGCCCACGCACAAACCAAAAGCTAATATTCGTTGCCGTGTCATTGATTCTTCCGGTTCCCTAATGTCACATTCATATCCCAGCCTAGTTCTTGGCTGGAGTAAATGAGAACTGGTAGAAGTGTCAGCTCTCCTGAGATGCTCGGAGGCACGACTGACAATAACAGGGAGCGGCCGCCGAAATCCGACGGAACACTGTTGCAATTGACAGTCGACTGGGCCCCTCACGGGAATGAAACTGCTGCAGAAGAAGTGTCCCTCAAGGTTGACGTATGTCGAACCTCAAGATTTTATTCGCCGCCATTTCTGCGATCGCACTGTTCCTGTACGGTCTAGAGGGGTTCAGTCGCGAGATCCAAGCGGTTGGTGGTGAGACGCTCCGGAAATGGCTCGGTCGCCTCACCAAAAGTCGCTGGCGGGGTGTGGTGCTGGGCGCTGTGGCGACCGCGATCATTCAATCCAGCAGTGCCGTTACCTCATTGACTGTCGCGTTGGTAGACGCTGGCAGTATGACGCTCCGCTCCAGCCTGGGCGTGCTGCTTGGAGCAAACATCGGAACGACTTCCACGGCATGGCTGGTTTCGCTGAAGTTAACCGGGATCGGACCGTTCTTCATCGTTCTCGGCACCGTGCTGAGCGCAATGCCGACGCGGTTCAAGGTGCTGGGCAAAGCTGCCTTCTATTTTGGGTTCATCTTTTTTAGTCTCGACTTAGTGAGCTTCACCCTGAAGCCGCTGGCCCAAAGTCCGCTATTCGCGGAGGTACTGAGTCGATCGAGAACACCAATGATGGGCGTGCTGGCAGGGGTGATCGTCACTGCGATCGTTCAGTCGAGTAGTATCACGACGGGACTTTGCATTCTCCTCGTGCAGCAGTCAATTCTGCCTGCAACGGCGGCAATTCCCATCGTCATCGGCGCGAATATCGGAACATCAGCTACCGCGCTGGTGGCCAGCATCAAGATGCAAAGGACAGCCCGTCGCGTAGCCGTAGCAAACCTCTGCTTCAACACGTTCGGAGTCGTGCTGTTCCTTCCGTTTCTTGGATGGTTCGCGGTAAAGGTGGTGGACTTTGCGGGCGAACCCGGCATGGCAGTGGCATGGGCGCAACTGATCTTCAACCTGGTGATGACGTTGGCAGTGCTGATCTTGCTGCGCATCTTTCAGCGTCGTGTGGAACTCTTCGATTCCACGCAAACGCGCCCCGCGGCATCAATGGCTCACGTTTAAGGTTGGCTCCACGGCAGGCCCTAAAGGCATTCGTCATAGCTGTTCAGGACAGAATCACGCGGTGTTCTTTTGTCAAAGGACCTCTTCAATGGCTATCCGTGGATCGTGCGATGCGACTTGAGGCGGAAGAACCGCTACTACCGTCTCGGTCAACCATTCAGACTCCACGTTCTAGCGTGCCAAAAACCTGGCGCGGGATTCGCATATTGAAACCTTCATTGCGTTGCGCCTGAAGATCAATTCCTGGCGCTGGAAAGGCGTGCCGTTCTACCTTCGCGCCGGGAAATGCCTCCCGGTTACGCGCACGGAAGTGTTGGCACGCTTTCCGCAAGCCTCCGTCAGTCATTCCGGCACATTCTCTCTGGCAGAATTATTTGCGGTTTCGTGTCAGCCCGGAAGTGGAGTTGACGCTTGGCGTGATGGTGAAAGTCTCCGGTGACGAGATGGCTGGCCAGAGCGAAGGTGTAGGTGCGAGTGTGGATACTTTCCCAAACTCGTTTGCCGTTAATTTCGTAACGCAGGAAGAACGGCCCGGTGGACCCTCGTGTGCTTTGCTGTAACGGCGGCGACTCCCGCCTGTGGTGGCGCGTGTGTAAATTGAGACTTTCGGCATTGGCTTCCTTTTCCTGAGGAGCCAATACTTAGGATTGGGGATATCAGCGATTCGGTAGCCGTGCTGTGGTAGCCCGACTCTATCACGTTGGGTCTAATGGGCTGGCGGAGAGGGAGGGATTCGAATCAAGCTCAAATCCCTTATGGACTTGCACTGAATTTTCAAAGACTTCCCGATGGGTACTATCAATTTTTCCATCAAAACTGCGTTTTTATCATACGCACATTCTGTAGCTAAAGTGTAGCTTTTTGTAGCTCGGCGCTCATGCAAACCACTGTGTTGGGCGATCCCACCACAACCCTCGCGCTCACTGTGCCCGATAATGAGGAATGACATCCACTCCGACGTTGCAACCAGCTTCCCAACTGTTACCGGGTGGTCCGCAGTATCGGCAGCGTGGTCAACCGCATCATTCTGCCGGCGCTGAATCCGTGAGAAGCATGTGGAAAGCCAGAATCAGACTCCAGGACGCCCCAAAAATCGCTTTTCGGAACTCCTATCATTGGCAAATCCTCTTCCGGATCATTAAACGCGGGTGGGTCCGGGAACCTGTGGCACCCGCAAACATTAAGTGGTGCTCGAGGAGAGTGAACCAGTTCTCCCCCAATTCGAGTCCATCATACGGCGTGGCAACGGCCCCGGAGCCTTCTGAACTCGCGGGGCCTTTGTTGCGACGGGGGGATGAAACTCGATACGTAGGTTTGGTTTCTCGTCAGGCCCTTATCCAGCCTTTCGAGTCTTCGCATCCACCGCTCTCTGAATCTCGGCCAATTCCTTCGCTGCCGTCTCGGCAATATGCCGTATCAACGTGAGTCGTCTTGCATACTCTGTGCCCTGTTCCGTCTGTTCAATGAGAAGATCACAGTGTCCGGTAATAGCACCCAATTGATTAATTAGATGGTGAGCCACCATGTACACTGGTTGGTGACGTTCTCGTTTTGAAGACATTTCAAAATCATCATCCCTTCTCCCCCTCCATTGGGAGTCTGCGCCACCAAACGTATTTCGATGTTAACTAATTGAAATCTTTTACGAATTCCGAACTTAGTGCCGACATATCGGCAGTGTGCTCGCGAGGGGTCAATCCACAGCAGTTGGATGACGGCCACGAGGTTCTCCCCCAAACGTTGGAGATATTCGTGGCCGGGTTTGCTTATGCCGATTGTTTCGATGTGGAAACGGGGTTATCGTTCAAAGGAGGCTTTTTCCTTGCCTCCCGCAGGATCACTTCAAGGTCACACTGATGCCCAAGCAACTCGTCGGCCATGCCCTTCGCAATGCCGCGAATTGCGTCCAAGCGTTTTCGGCACTTCGAATCTTCAAGAGCATCGTCCTTCAACAGATCGCAATAACCAACGATTCCTGACAACTTGTTGACGAGTCCGTGAGCTAGGTTGCAACTTGGCTGATACTTTCCCAGATCAGGCTTGTCTACCATTACTCCCCACCGCCCTCTCCCCCTCGCCGTACATTCTTGATTTTTGCATCACTCAACTGGAGCGCCTGTGATTAGAATCACATGTTCTTGTGATCGGCAGTGCTGACAGGCCGCAGCCTCTGATCTGGCGTTAATCATGCCAGCCGCGCCGGACATGTCCTTCGCCCAAGACGGAATCAGACCCCACCGCACTAGGGACAGCACACGATTCGGCTCTTTCGGATGTTCGCGCGCAAGTTCCAGGCTTCGATCACAGAGTGCCGACTGGATTGAGTCGGCACACGATCGTGCGAGCGCGAAGAGATCAACCAGTACAGCCAAGTACTCCTTATCGGAAAGCCGTAGCTCTACCACACTCTTATTAAGCTTGCTACGTTGGAGAACAGAGTTCCAACGACTCTATCTTACTTCACAGTTAGCATGAGCTCCGTAATAGGTTGCAGGCTCCCTACGTGGCGGTGATGTTGAGCTTGTAGGTTCCAGGTGGCGTTTCATTGGAATAAACAGGCGACTGTCCCGACCGTCCGCAGGCTACTAGTAACAAGAGCATGAGGACCATTGGCGCCATGAGATACCACCGGGATTTACGCCTGCTGCTCGCGACAAGCACGACGACGTCGAAGACCGCCAATTGGGCAGATAGCCGCGCCAAGAACCTTCCATCCCTACCGGACCTGTACCGATTTGGGCGGTGTCTCCCGAGGTTGTCACCGAGACCGATACTGTTGACGAGTCTTCGCCCGGAGTGATCGAGCGGGGCTCACCGTGCAGGTGGAGAATGTCGGAGCTCCGCTGCACACGCCTGGGAGTCGGTCTGGCCCTGGTTGGCCTCAAACATGAGAGGCACGTTGCCATAGCTGATATCCCCGCGTTAGAGAGAAGCGCCGCGGGCTTCTCAGTTCGTGACTGAGCATGACCTGGCAGGACAACAAAGATAAGCGAGAGCACTCCACATGTAACCGTCTTCCATTGCATAGCGGATTCTCGTGTTCAAAGTCAGGAGTCCGTTGTCGCACGGCCGTCTGAGGACACCGCACTGCGAGACAACGGCGGTTGCTTCTCTTGCAAAATGCTTGCCGTCGATGGCGTGACGCACTTACTTCCTCAACTTCAGGCAACTGTGGGGGTTAGTACGGAGCTTGGTGAAACGCGCCGAAAGGTGTCTCACCCAGATGTCCTTAGCTGGAGAATAGTGTCTGGAAGCTCGACAGTGCGCAGCATCTCAATAGCGTAATCAGGATTCTTACCGACCCCTGGCATCGCAGGGCGTCACCAACGCTGGGACGATGATTGTCTCGTAGATGAACATGAATCCTCGAAGTAGACACCCCGTCGTCGCCAACCAAACCCGACTAATTTGCGGATACGAACAGCCTGCGCTCAAGCTCGTACAGACAAGGCACTTATGACATGAGGTTGCAAATCTTCAACGGCGGTCAATGGCAGCCCTCGTGCATTGGTTCCAGGTAGCGCTGATCGGCACGGCCTCCTGCGCTTGGCAACCGCGTTTGCTCTGAGGCGGACGTATGGTTGGTGCCTGGAGGCCTGCGATATTGCTGGAGCCATCAAGAAATCGGAGTATAGGATGAAACTGCTAGTTGCCGAAGACGACGATTTCTTCCAAAAGATCTTGCAACAGGTTCTCGGGACTGGCCATGAAATCATTATGGTCAATAGTGGAGATGAAGCGTGGGCGGTCCTGCAGCGAGCAGACGCACCACAGCTGGCGATCCTTGACTGGGTTATGCCCGGACTGAGCGGCCCGCAGGTCTGCCGGAATGTGAGAGCTTGTCCGGCGTTGTCTTCGATGTATCTGATCATCCTAACTGCCAAGAACAGTGAAGCGGATATCGTTTCCGGACTCCGAGCGGGAGCGGACGACTACATCACCAAACCCCCGCTACCTGCAGAGCTCCAAGCGCGAGTCAGAGTTGGCGAGCGTGTCCTGGAGTTGCAGGCAGCCTTGGAAGAGCAGTCGGAGCGTGCGCAACGGGGATCAGGCCCGGCAAACGCTGCTAGCGATCCACTAACCGGTTGTCCAACCAATCGAAGGGTCCTGAGTCAGGAACATATTCGCCGCATTGAGTCCTGTCCTCGTCAACACTGCGAACCCGGCGACTGTTGCTCTTCCCCTGAAGAGCCCAATCCATTTGAGCAGCCGCTTTTCACCACCTCCATGGAGAATCGCCATCCACGGCGCTGAGCAACTCGGAAATACCGCAAGGCATTTCGAGGCGGGAGGTTGCGTGTCGGAAACCGTCTTCCTCGCAGAAGACGACCCTGTTTTTCGCAGGGTGTTACAGAGCCGTCTGAAGAGCTGGGGCTATCGCGTAATTCTCGCCGAAGATGGAAATCAGGCGTGGAAGCTGCTTCAAGAATCGAACACACCAGACCTTTTGATTCTGGACTGGATCATGCCCGGGATCGACGGCATTGAGCTGTGCCGCCGGGTTCGCGCCATGCCACAGGAACGATACCAATACGTCTTGCTCCTTTCGGGCAAAGACCAGAAGCGAGATGTCGTGGCCGGACTGGAAGCCGGAGCCGACGACTATCTGACGAAGCCGTTTGACATTTCAGAACTGCGGGCGCGGCTGCGGGCAGGCAAGAGAATTCTGTTGCTGCAGCACGAACTCATTCAGGCCCGCGAGGCGCTGCGGTTTCGGGCAACGCACGACGATCTGACAGGTTTATGGAGTCACGGGGCCACACTTCACCTGCTCACGAGCGAGCTTCAGCGAAGCGTCCGCTTGCATACTCACACTGGCGTCTTGATGATTGACCTCGATCATTTCAAGAGGGTCAACGACACTTACGGACACCTGACTGGCGACGTAGTCCTCAAAGAGGCTGGACGCCGCATCCTTCAGGTGGTGCGGAACTATGACTTTGTTGGTCGCTACGGCGGCGAGGAATTTCTGGTCGTTCTGTCAAACTGCACTCCCGACGATCTGCAGAGAATCTCGGAGCGAGCCCGCGGCGCTCTTTCGGAAGCACCGATCTCAACCGACTCTGGGGACGTCAATGTCACCATCAGTATCGGGGGTGTAATTGGATCCGGCGATATGCGCGATGTTGAACTCTTGTCCTTCGCCGACACGGCGTTATACGAGGCCAAGCGATCTGGCCGCAACCGAGTTGTCATCGGCGCCTGCGACGCGATTCCGAGCGGTGAAAGACTCTCGACTGACACCGGGGCGCTACTCACGTCACCAGGAATTCAACCGAACTAATCTTCCATGTTTACGCCGCGAGTAGCGATTCGCCACGTTTTTCTCTCGGTCATGTTCGTGTTGCTTTATCTTCTGTTGAACCGCCCGGAAATCATCGTCATTTCCCGCCTTGGCGCAGTGATCTGGTATCCAGCTACTGGCTTGATGCTGGCTCTCCTGCTGGGAATCAGCCCGTGGTATGCGTGTCTGGGGGTGGTTTCTGGTGCGCTTGCAGGAGTTCTGATTTATGGCCAGCCCCTCACAACATTCAGCGAAACGCTCGGTGCGATTGGAATGGCGGGGCTTTACGGGGCCGCGGCGTACGTGCTGCGCGGGCCGTTGCAAATTGACCCTGGCTTACATCGACGACAAGATGTAGTGCGTTACGTATCCGTAACGACTGCGGCGGCAGTGGCATCCACCGGAGTTGGCGTTGCCTGCCTGGTCGCGGACCATGCGATCCGCTGGGAAGAATTTTGGCCGTCCGCGTTGATCTGGCTTCTCGGAGATGAAATCGGGTTGCTGGGCGTCGCGCCTTTCCTCTTGATTTACGTGTTCCCCTGGGTACGTCAGCAACTAGCAGGGGGACCATCCGAGCACCCTGGGAAGAAGAGATCCGCTCGCATGCAGACGGGTAGCTTTTGGCCGCTGGTGGAATGGGGAAGCCAGATATGCGCATTGCTACTCTCGGTGTGGATCATGTTCGGCGCTCCCTTCCTGCATTTTCGCGCCTTTTTTCTCGCGTTTGTTCCCATCATCTGGATCGCCATGCGGCAGGGGATTCAGCGCGTCGTGACCGGGTTACTCGCGCTCAATTTTGGGATTGTGGTCGCACTGCACTTCTCACCGCCGACACCTGATCTGTTCCCGGGGTATGGTCTTTTCATGTTCGTGATCTCCGCGACGGGACTCATCGTGGGAGCGGCGGTAACCGAGCGGCACCGGCTCGCGGTTGATCTTCTCGAACGCACCGCCGAGTTGCTGGATGCCAATTCCCAGTTGATTGCCGCCAAATATAAAGCGGAAGAAGCCAGCCGTATCAAGGGTGAGTTTCTGGCCAACATGAGTCATGAGATCCGCACTCCGGTGAACGGCATCATTGGCATGACGGAATTGACACTGGGCACGCAGCTTACCGGCGAACAGCGCGGATACCTGATGATGTTGAAGTCTTCCGGCGATTCTCTGCTAGGCGTGATCAACGACATCCTCGATTTCTCAAAGGTTGAATCAGGAAAGTTGGAACTGGATCCGGTTGAATTCCATTTGCGCGATGTCGTAGGAGAGGCCCTGAGAGGATTCGCCCTGCAAGCCGATGAGAAAGGCCTCGAACTAGCTTATCTTGTTGATCCTGAGGTTCCTGACTGTGTGGTCGGCGATTCCGGACGACTGCGCCAGGTTCTTTTGAATCTTGTAGGAAACGCTATTAAGTTCACGCCGCAGGGCGAAGTGATCGTGCGAGTCAACTTAGACGACTACGCTGATCGCGAACTCACGCTCCATTTCACTGTGGCCGATACGGGTATTGGCATTGCTGTGGAGAAGCATGCGCTCGTCTTCGAAGCGTTTGCTCAGGCCGATGGCAGCACGACGAGAAACTACGGCGGCACCGGGCTGGGTCTCGCCATTTCCTCGCGATTGACCGGACTGATGGGCGGACGGATTTGGCTGGAAAGCAGCTTAGGCGAGGGCAGCACATTCCATTTCACCATTCCCTTGAGGGTTGCTGAAGGTGCTCCCGGTCCCGGCAGCAAAACTCAAGGTGCGACCCTGTCGGATATGCCAGTGCTGATAGTAGACGACAGCGCCACAAACCGGCAGATTTTGCTGAAGATTACGAGAAGTTGGGGGATGCGCCCGGTTGCTGTCGAAGGGGGAAGTGCGGCGCTCGAAGCTCTGGATCATGCTGAAGCACAGGACGCCGGCTATCGTCTGGCCATTATTGATTCCCGCATGCCGGAGATAGACGGATTTCAGCTTGCGGAGCGGATCATGGAAGATTCGCACCGGCGGATTGCTATCGTCATGATGGTAACTCACGGACAACGCGCGCACGTAGAACACTGCCGCAGGAATGCCATCGCAGTTTGTCTCCCCAAGCCTTTTGGGCCTTCGGAACTGCTCTCTGCCATACTGACCGCACTCGGTCACACCGCTACCGAGGAGACTTTGCGCTTGGCAAATAGCGCCCAACCGATTGCGGGTCCCAGGCAACTTCGAATTCTAGTCGCTGAAGACAACCTTGTGAACCAGAGGTTGGTTATACGGATGTTAGAGAACATGGGGCACCTCTCAACGCTCGCTCAAAACGGCCGAGAAGTATTGAGGATGTTGGAAAGCGAGACGTTTGATCTGGTGCTGATGGATGTGCAGATGCCCGAGATGGACGGGCTAACTGCTACCCGAAAGATCCGTGAGATGGCAACTCAAGAGAAATCTCGCGTACCGATCATCGCAATGACCGCACACGCCATAAAGGGCGACCGCGAACGTTGTCTGGAAGCAGGGATGGATTCCTACATCAGCAAACCCATGACCAGCCAGGGAATTGCAGCCGCAATCGCCGAAGTCGTCGACGTGAAAGACCAAGGTAATGTGGCCACGAGAACGCCCCTTGTCGAGGTGTCTTCATCGACTTGGAATTGCAGCGCAGTGTTGGAGCGCATCGATGGCGATGAGTCTCTGTTGCACGAACTGCTGACAATTTTTCTGGAGGAGAGTCCCAAGCAACTTACCAGTTTGCAGTTGGCCATCGAAAGCAGAGATCTGGAAGAGGTTGAAAGAACGGCGCACAGTATGAAAGGAGAATTGGGCTACCTGGGGCTGGCGAATGCCGCTCAGACTGCTAAAGACCTCGAGCGTCTGGGCCATGAGGGCAATCTACAACCTGTAGCCGGTCTGCTGGTCGCGCTCAAAACCGAAGTGTCTGCGGTCTCGAAGGTAATGCGCGGGGTGTTGGACAAAAATCAGGAAGGTGATCGTGAGTCCGGATCTGCGTCACAACCTTTCGGACATTTCTAACTGAGCAATTTGTCCAGAATCTGTCCGGGATTCCAGCGCGTGGACAGCTGCCTTAATCTCACTTTGGCTTGAACATGGAACCCGTTTGCAAGTCCCTGCTCCCAAATGGCTTACCACCGCTAGTGGAGTTAGATGGAACGAAGTCGGATGGCAGCTCTCGTGCTTTTTCATGATGGCAGCTCTCGTGTTTTTTCATGAAGAGCCCTTCCCCAGTATCCAGCAGTTTGGGCCGATCCGTTGAAGATGAAGGCCCAGAGAAAACATCATGGGCCTCTCCTTGTTGGAAGCGGACGGACTTGTAGATTCTGGATCCAGCCTGCGCGAACGCATGCGCGTCGTTGAGCGAGGGGATTGGTGGCTGTGGCTATGCGCCGTCCTGATCACTCTGATTCTTACCGGCGGCATTGTCTCGCTGGGTTTCTCGGTAATCCACGTCCATCATCAGGAACTGGGTTTCATACCCCTCAACGACACGATTCTTGGCCTCGTCGGGTTGGTATTCCTTTTTGACATCTATACCGTCTACCAGCACTTCCAGATCCAGGCGGTTCGAAAACAGCTGATCGACCGCGAAGAACTATTTCGCCTTATCACGGAAAACGCCGCCGATATGATCGCTGTTGTGGACGTGAAAGGACAGCGTCTTTACAACAGCCCTTCCTACGAAAAGATTCTTGGTTACACACCCCAGGAACTGGGAGGCACCACTGCGGGCGAGGAGATCCATCCGGAAGACCGCGAAAAAGTGCAGAGAGCTGCAGCGGCAGCGCGCCTCAGCGGTAAGGGTACAAGCCTCGAATACCGCATGCGGCACAAGAATGGGAGCTGGCGCACGCTCGAGTCCCGAGCCAGCACAATTGTGAAATCCGGAAAGGTTGAGAAGTTGGTGATCGTGAATCGCGACGTGACGGAACGTAAACATCTGGAAGAACAATTTCGTCAATCGCAAAAGATGGAAGCCGTTGGGCGGCTTTCTGGAGGAGTAGCTCACGACTTCAACAATTTGCTTGGTGTAATCATCGGATATGGAGAAATCGTGCGAGACGGTACCCCGTCAGCAAGTCCGTTGCGTACCTGTGTCGAGGAAATGTTGAAGGCAGGCCATCGAGCGGCAACCCTGACGCGCCAATTGTTGGCCTTCAGCCGCCAACAAGTGATGGATCCAAAGGTTCTGGAGCTGAACGTCGTTGTCAGGGACATGGAAAAGATGCTGTTGCGTTTGATCGGCGAGGACGTTCAGCTCAGAACGTCGCTGGATAAGGCACTTGTCCGCATCAAGGCTGATCAGGGGCAAATCGAACAAGTCATCATGAACCTGGCGGTGAATGCGCGGGATGCGATGCCTAGCGGTGGAGAGCTACGAATTGAAACGTCCAACTTTCACATGGACCAAGCTTTCGTGCGACGCTATCCCTATCCCGTGCTGGTTGGAGACTACGTCTTGCTCAGCGTCACTGACAACGGAGTTGGAATGGACGCAACGACGCGCGCCCGGGTTTTCGAGCCATTCTTTACCACTAAGGAAAAGGGGAAAGGCACCGGCCTCGGACTCTCCACCGTTTACGGCGTGGTCAAACAGAGTGGCGGCTACATCGATGTCATCAGTGAACCTGGAACCGGCGCATCATTCAAGATTTATCTTCCGAAGGTAGAAATTGCCGCTGATCCACAAAAGCAGTCGACGGACATACCCCTTTCTTTGCACGGAACTGAAACGGTACTGCTTGTGGAAGACGAGACCTCTCTGCGCGAATTGAGCCGTCATCTCTTGGAGCTTTGCGGCTATTCCGTTCTGGAAGCCGAGAACGGAGAGGAAGCGTTGAAGAAGAGTCAAGGGCACCGAGGAGTGATCCATCTGCTCTTAACGGACGTTGTGATGCCAGGCATGAGTGGACGGATCCTTGCTGACCAGCTCGCGAGACATCGTCCGGAGACGCGTGTCGTTTACATGTCTGGATACACGGGCCAGACCGTGGGTGAACACGGCGTTCTGGCGGAAGGAAGTTTCTTTCTTCCTAAACCGTTCACCCGGGATGCATTGGCCCGAAAAGTTCGAGAGGCCCTCGATGTAAGCATCGTGCCGGCCGCAATCGTTTAGAGCGCAAACGGTCAACTCGGATCGGCGCTGAGGAGGAAGATAGATGGAAAAGATACTGATTGTAGACGACGATGACAGCATGCGCGGAATGCTGAGGATGCGCCTGTCAGATACGTATGAGCTGATCGACACCGGAAACCCGGTCCAGGCTTTGGCACTCGCTCTGGAACACAAGCCCCGCGCAATCCTCCTTGATCTGATGATGCCCGAGTGTTCTGGCTTTGAGCTTTGCCAGAGTTTTCATAACCTCAGCTACACGGCGCGCATTCCAATATTCGTCGTGTCAGGCGAATCCTCTGTGAAATACCGCGACTACATGAATAATCTGGGGGCGACGGACTTCTTTGAGAAGCCGATAGATTTTGCAAAACTGAAAGGTCGACTTGCGTCAGAATTGCGGACTAGGCCGTCGGAGCGGCGCGCTCACGTGCGTGTGCGCATGAAGCTTGTGGTAAAACTGAAAGGTACGGATGCGGCGCAGCGCTCCTTTGAACAACTCGCCACAACTGAGAACGTGAGCGCTGGCGGATTTCTGTGTTCGCTCGGCCTCTCGCTCTCAAACGATTCTTCTCTTGAGGTTTTTCTCACCGGATCAGGCCGGGACCAATACGTGGGGCGTGTGCGCGTTGTGCGCAGAGAGGCTCCGGAAACGCCATGGCAGACTTATGCTTTCGAGTTCACCGAGCGAACTCCAGAATGGATTCTTCAGGACTAAGTCTACTCCGCGGCGGCTCCTCCTCTTCTAGGCGACCTGATCCGAAGTGACGAACCGAAATTGGCCCTTGACTCGCTTGCCCATTTGCTATAAGCGTCTTAGTAGGCTTGCCGCTGTGGAGCGACGCCGCGGCTCAATCTCTAACTCCAACTTACGGCTGTTCCCTGGGTTTTCTATTTTCTCTAAACAAAGCGAGACTTTAGTGCTGCCAACGTGCTGTCGTCAACATCCACTCACTACTGCTCCTCGTATCATCTTCATCAGAACCGGTCCCAATAACGATCGGGGTAAGGCTTCCAACGGGAAAGGCCATCCTCTCAAATGACCTCAACGAGCCCGCTCAGGTTGTTGGCGATTGACGACGATGTAAGAAATCTCGAGATCATCAGGTTGTCTCTTGAGCGTCAGGGATTGGAAATCCTGACATCGAACGATCCAGAGGAAGGCTTTGAGACGTTTTTGCGCACGCGGCCGAAGATCGTCCTTCTCGATCTGGTGATGCCGAAGGTGAGCGGCATTGAGATATTGGAACGAATTGTGAGCGTTGATCCCGGCGTGGATGTCGTCCTGATCACCGCCCACTACTCTGCCGAGTCCGCCGTCGAAGCTATTCAAAAAGGCGCGTCTGACTATTTGACGAAACCGATCGACATCGATAAACTCCGCGCCCGCGTCAATACTCTGCTGGAAGAGGCTGCGACGAGGCAGAAGACCCTGCGTCTAGATCAAGAACTCATTGATGCCTATCAATTCGAAGGCATCGTTGGACGCAGCCCGCTGATGCTTGAAGTCTACGCCAGAATACGAAGAATCGCCCCACATTTCAGAACCGTGCTGGTTACAGGAGCTACCGGCACGGGCAAAGAGCTGGTCGCCAAGGCGCTGCACCGGCTGAGTCCCGTGCCACGTGGGCCTTTTGTGGTTTGCAATTGCTCTGCTCTCGTTGACAGCCTGGTGGAGAGCGAACTCTTCGGTTACGTCAGGGGAGCATTCACGGGCGCTACTCAGGACAAGGTTGGGCTGTTCGAACATGCCGACGGAGGAATCATTTTCCTGGATGAAATTGGAGAGCTTGCACCCGCGGCACAGGCCAAACTGCTACGGGTCCTGCAGAATCGTCAGGTCCAGCGTGTGGGATCGCTCACTCCGCGGAATCTGGACGTGCGGGTCATCGCGGCCACACATCGCAATTTGAAAACCATGGTGCGCGACGGTAAGTTCCGTGAAGATCTTTACTACCGTTTGGCAGTCGTCGAAATTCCTCTGCCGGCGCTGGCAAGCAGGCGCGAAGATCTGCCGTTGCTGGAAAGATATTTCATCGAAAAGTTCTCCGTGGAATACAACAAACCTATTGCGGGCCTGGTGCGCAGGGCGCAGACTCGTCTGGCAACTTATCCTTGGCCTGGAAATGTCCGTGAACTCGAAAATGTGATCGGCAATGCCTGCATGATGGCGGATGGAAGCCTGATCGACATTAGCGACCTGCCGGAAAGGCTGCGGGGACCGTTCGGTGAAGACTTGGCGGGAGACGAAACCTTTCTCTCTCTCGACGAAATGCAGCGCCGGCATATCCTGCGCGTTCTGGAAGGGGTCGGAGGCAACAAGGCGCGAGCCGCGGAGGTGCTAGGAATCGGACGCGCAACCATCTATCAGTTACTCTCGCGAATGAAGGTGGAAGAGCGCGAGAAAGGCACAGCGTAGTAACCATCACGTCCGGTTACTCTTATCCACCTCTCTGCGCCAACCTCGATGTCCGGTTCGCGGACTGGAGTCTGTAACTCAGACGCTTTTAGTTCACCCAATCATGTCCCTCCCAAATGACGCCGTGTAAATCCTGCCTACTCCTAGCCTTACAAGCTCCATGCCCAATCCTGTTCGGCCCTCGTCATGCACTGTGAATTCTGCAAACCGTTCCGGCGGTTTCCCCCAGTTATTTTAGCCGCCGACAAATCCTGGCGGAGAGACCTCATATGCAAGCGAAAAAACTGGGCTTGATACTTGTTGTGACATTCGCGACCGCATGCGCGGGAGCACAATCCCTTGGCGGAGAACGGCCGGCGCACGCTTCGATCAATTCCAACTACGGTAAACTTCCGCTGACGTTCGAGGCAAACCGAGGCCAGACGGACCCAAGCGTACGGTTCGTTTCGCGCGGACCAGGATACACAGCATTTCTAACGAGCGACGGGATGGTGCTCTCTCTCCGCGCAAATCACGTAACTGGCGATGGGGCAGTCCAACCATCCAAGAAAGCGACGCTGCAGTTCCGCCTTTTGGGGACCTCAAAGAATCCGTCCGTAGCAGGAGAAGTCCCACAACTCGGTCGGGTCAACTACTTTATTGGCAACGATCCCGGCAAGTGGCGAAGAAACGTCCCCACCTACAATCAAGTTCGCTACAAGAACATTTACCCCGGAATCGATCTGCTCTACTACGGCAATCAACGTCAATTGGAGTACGACTTCGCAATCGCACCCGGTGCCGAGCCTGAACGGATTCAATTTGAGGTCTCCGGCGCTAGCAACATGCACACCGATGCTAATGGCAGCCTCATTCTAACGACTGGCATCGGAGAACTTCATTTCCAGACACCACGGGTTTATCAGGAATCGAAGGGCCAACGCATTCCGGTGGAGGGCGGGTACGTTGTGAGTGATCCGACCCATGTTGGTTTCCAGGTGGCAAAGTACGACCGAAACAGCGCACTGCTCATCGATCCCGTTTTGGTTTATTCGACCTATCTTGGCGGCAGCTCTGATGACCAGATCAGCGGGATTGCAGTCGACGCGGCTGGAAGTATCTACGTCGCCGGCTCGACGGATTCGACGGACTTTCCGCTGCCGACCCTGGGATCACTTCCCGATGGGAACACCCATGTCTTTATTGCCAAACTCGATGCCAGTGGATCCAATCTCATCTACGCCGACTATCTCGGCGGGAACAGCCAAGACTACGGCTATGCCCTGGCGTTGGACTCTGCAAATAACATCTATGTCACCGGCGGCACCGCGTCCAGCGACTTTCCCGTGGTCAATCCATTTCAGGGAACGTATCCTGGCGGGTTTGATGCGTTCCTGAGCAAACTTTCGCCCGACGGTTCTTCTCTCCTGTATTCGACATATTTCGGAGGAAGCGGTTCGAACTTCCCGTCGAGCGTCGCCATTGATGGTGCAGGAGAAATGGTCATCGCTGGATACACATCCTCGACAACCTTCCCGGTTGCGAACGCTTATCAACCCACCGTCTCTGCCAACCAGGGAGGCGTATTCGGCAACTACGGTTTCCTGACGAAGTTCACCGCCGACGGATTGTCTCTGGCGTATTCCACTTACCTCGCAGGCAGTTCCAACGTGCCGCTCAACTGCGGCGGGACTCCGTGCTGGTCAGAACCTGACAGCGTTATAAAGGATATGGTGCTGGATACTCTTGGCAACGCTTACGTCACGGGGACGACGAATACGTATGACTTCCCAGTGACGCAGGGCAGTTATCAAACCACAGACTCGACTCAAGGGAATGCCTCGGTGGGATTCGTCAGCAAGTTCAGCGGAAGCGGAAATCTGCAGTACTCGACTTACTTTTATGACGCGACCGGAGTAGTGACGGATCCCATCGCAATAGCCGTGGATCACTCCGGCTCTGCATATATTACGGGAGCCGCGTTCAGTTTCGGGATGACCTTTCCGATCACTTCGACCACCATTTGCGACCCTGGTGTTTACGGTTTCGGATGCAACTATGCCTTCGTAACCAAGTTCGACGCTACAGCCGCGACGCTTCTCTATTCGACATTCCTCGGTCCGAACAACAATGCCGTTACTCAAGCGATCGCGCTCGACGGAAGCAATGACGCATACGTTCTGGCTTATACCGGAGGCGGCTCGTTCAGCACTGTGAATGGGGTCGAAAACTTCAGCGGCGGAAATGACATTTTGCTCGTCGAAATTGATCCATCGGCTAGCACCCAACTGTTCGCCACATACTTGGGTGGTAGCGGAAACGATCAGCCAGCGCCCGCGGGCATGGTCCTCGATGCCGGCGGCAATCTTTATATATCTGGTAGCACGGATTCCACTGACTTTCCTGTCACGCAGCATGCGTTCCAGAGTGGACTAGGCGGTAAGACGGATGGGTTCATACTCAAGATTGCTCCTGATTCCTCGGCAGGCGTTACCTTGAGTCCCTCGCTCTTGCAGTATGCCAGTCAGATGATTGGGACCATGAGCCAGCCCCAGACTGTGGTGGTGCGGAACATCGGTAGTGCAGCGCTTTCGATCTCTTCGATCACCACAAACGGCGATTTTGCCGAAACAGATGACTGCGGAACCAGCTTATCGGCAGCCGGAAGCTGTACTCTTTCCGTTACTTTCACTCCCTCTGCAGGGGGATCTCGTAATGGAACCATCGTCATTGCGGATGACGCGGCCGGTGCGCCTCACAGCATCAGCCTGAGCGGAAGCGCAATCGGTCCGGTCGTAAATTTAACCCCTGCCGGTCTAAGTTTTCCGAACAGCCCGGTAGAGACCGCCACGGCTGCACAGACCGTGACGTTGGCGAACACCGGCAACATGGTACTGGCGATCAGCAGTATTCAAGTCTCAGGAGACTATGGGCAAACCAATAGTTGCCCGGCCGCTCTGCCTGCGGCATCCTCATGCTTGATCAACGTGGTATTTACTCCGACCGTAGCTGGAGTCCGCACTGGCGCAGTGACGATCCGTACCAGCGCGGTGGGGAGTCCGCAGACTGTCGGCTTAAGTGGAACTGGTTCGGATTTTCGAATTAGCAGTTCGAGCAACAGCGCTACCGTCAAGGCCGGCGCACCCGCGTCTTATTCAGTGACCGTGGCGTCCGTCGAAGGAACTTTCTCGAATGCAGTGAAATTGAGCTGCGGCGGAGCTCCTGCAAAAACAACCTGCAGCCTGTCCACCACTTCTGTGACACCTGGCTCCAGCTCTGCAGTAGTAACCGTCACGGTGAATACGACGGCGAACGCTGCCGAACTAGCGATGTCTCGTCCTGGCGAGAGTCATTCGATTTACGCTCTGTGGATGCAGCTTCCGGGATTCGGCCTCGTTGGATTGACGTTGATCGGCACCAATCGCCGTGCGAAGAGATTTGCTGTACTGATCAAGCTGTTCCTGCTCGTTGGGGCCCTGCTGTTCATGTCGGCATGCGCCGGCGGTACTGGTATCGCCCCTCAGCACCAGGGAACTACTCCGGGAACGTACACTATCAACGTGTCTGGAACTTCTGGACCTTTACAACATTCTGTACCACTGACGTTGACAGTGCAGTAAGAGATTGGCAGCGCGATCGATGGCCTAGTTGCAGGCCATCATATTCTGTGTGACGCCCTGCAGACTGATGATCGAGTTCACAACCAGCGGAGCGCTCCAGAACCTGCTGTGGTGCTTGCGCAGGTAGTAGGCAGCGAGCACAGAGCCAACGCTCTTGGCCGAAGCAACGGCATAGGCCCGGCCAACGGTCGGATGGGTACCGTACAGGTAGGCGGATTGAACTTCCATGTTGCAAACGCCTTTCTTCCCGGCAAGCCAGTTCTGCCGGGCAAATAACGTGGTGTAGGAATCTGCGAACGTGCTGCCAGTCGAAATCAAGGCTAGCCCTACGAAGGTGGCATCCAGGCTTTTCCTCTTCTCGAAGACCTTCGGGGCCGGAGCTGGCGGTGCCGTTTCAATGAAAAACGCATCGGCTGCTTCTACGGCGCTGGGTGCGTCCGGCAATTCCTTCGCTGCCGAGATCCCAGTGAGGATGACAACAGCCAACGCTGAAAGTAAGAATGATTTCATAAGTGCTTCTCCATTGATCGGCATCGACTGTGAACGACCGTGCTCGCGTTTTGCGCTTGCTCCGACCTGTTTCGATTCCGTCATGCGTCGAGATTACGTTGGTACGTGTACCTGCGCAATTGCGAGAACGTAATAGAAGGTAGTAACCCATGGTAACCAACGGTTGGTGCCATAGGGTGCCACCACTATCAGAGGTGCGAAAGTGAGATTGAAGAGAGTCTTGCATGGGAACCGGAGAAAGCTAGAGACGCTGTGAGCGACAAATCTCAAACCGGGGTCAGCAACGATCGCACTCCCTCCCCGATCCGACAACTAGATGCTCGCGAATGGTGGCTTTGGGGCCTGGCGGTAGCCGTAACTCTGGTTCTGACGTTCGGTATCCTGTCTTTGACGTTCCCAGGTCTTCATTGGGCCACCGATGAGGTTCATTCCCAGACGCTGAAGGAATGGGTGCGTGGGCTGGCTGCACTTGTTCTCCTGTTCGATGTCTACACGGTTTATCAACATCTACAACTTCAGCGCATCCGCCGCCGTTTCGCTGAGCAGGAACGGCTCTTTCATCTCATCAGCGAGAATGCGGCCGACATGATTGCCGTTGTCGACCCCCATGGCCGCCGTCTCTACAATAGTCCCGCGTACCAAAGAATACTCGGGTATACACCGGACGAGTTAGCCGCCACGTCATCGATGGAACAGGTTCATCCCGACGATCGGGCGCGGGTTCTGGAAGCGGCCAGGAAAGTTTACGTGACGGGTCGCGGAGATCGTATCCAATACCGTATTCGCCACAAAGACGGTTCGTGGCGTGTTCTGGAATCCATGGCGAGCACGATTCCTGGCTCTGACGGCGACACGCAGGGCCTGATCATTGCCAACCGCGACATTACCGAGCGCAAGCATGCCGAGGCCCTGCTGGAGCATCGCACTTTCTACGATGGATTGACCAACCTTCCAAACCAGGCTCTTTTTCTCGATCGTCTGCAGCGCGCGGTCGGAGTTTCACGACGACACCGGGATTTTCGATTTGCGGTTGTGTTCATCGACATCGATCAGTTCAAAGTGGTGAACGATAGTCTCGGTCGCACGTTGGGAGACGAGCTTCTTATCCAGATCGCTCGTCGACTGACAGCATGCCTGCGTGGCTCGTACACTATTTCCCGTGAACCGAACAGAGACGCAGCGTGTCCCCCCGGCGACCATACGCTGGCGCGGCCGGGGGGCGACGAATTTATTGTGCTTGCCTCCGAACTTCGTCTAGATTTCGAGAATTGTGTCTTGGAACCGGACGCTTTGTAGCCCGAATCAATTCAATGGACTGCGACGACAAAAACGGCCGGATCCTCGGACGACACCGTTAGATGAGTCTGGTTCAAGAAGAATCACGGTTTCACGGAGATATTCAGACCGCGATTCTTGGTTTTTTCACCTGACTCTTTAGCCTCAGCCAGTCATGAAGAATCATCAGATCGACCGGCGGGATTCGCACGAACTCGCACCCAGCGCGAGAGTATTCCCTTGTCCACAACACGCGAACATGGACGAGCACTTCCTTCATTGCGCCAGGCAGATTTAGCCAAAATGACAGGACGTCCCCTACAATGAGTTCCGACCGCGTGCATAGTCCAACGCCACCGTCTCCAATATCCGTTACGGTTAATGAGATTTCACGGCCGCCCTCGAGGGCTGCGATGACCGGTGTCATCACGGCGTGCCGTACGTGCCGTCGGTACTCCAACAACATTCTTCCGTAGGCGACTCGGAAGGACTTCGCAACAGATTCGAGGGTTACAGGCTTCTTCACAAGAATGTGAGCACCTGGTAGCGGGGAGTCCGAAGAGGAAATTGCCACCACGGTCGGCTTGTTCCCTTTCAAGTCTTTCCAAATGCTTTGCAGAAGCGCATAGGACGCTTCTCCCTCCCAATCGATCACGACCAAATCGATGCTCCCATTTCCTAAGGCGCCAATCGCCTGCGAGGAATGCAAACAGACGTCGATCGAAATGGACAGGTCCCGGAGCACGCGGGCGACGATGCTAAAAACGTCCGGATCACATGAAACCAACAAGCATTCGAAAGCCATTTCGGATGTCATACTTGATGCCATGTGGGGTAGAGCAGGATTTGTTCCAACGCTCGCGGAAAGAGTCCGTGTTTATCTTCGCTAAGATCCTGCAAACACTGCGAATGCTGCGCTCCCCCACAATCCAGAAATCTGGGTTGTCTGCCAATTGGAATTCAGCCTGCTTTTTGGACAGCCGAAAGCGTGACACCGCAGCACGTTACAGGGCGGTCCTTTGGCCATGGTGATCATTAGAAGGCGGGAACTCGCGTCACAAGTGGCATCACATGACCGATTGTTATTCCATCCATGCGCAAATCCTTTCCCGGCAGAAAAATGTGAAGATGGTGCGAAAGGATTCGGCCATGGTTAGCCGTGAAAGGCAGGCTATCCACAGACATCATCTCGGGGGCAAGGGAGGGAGGATTCGAACTGGTTCGGTTGCCTACCGGAGCGAAAGTCTCCGTAAGGTTCTGCGTTCGACCATCTGCTTCGGGCTGCTGGTGGATTTTGAGACGGGCTAAGGAAGAATCGCGCTGGACTATGCTGGTCGCTATACTCGGTTGGGAAACGCGGAGATTGAGAAGCTCATCGTGTTTCGTTCAGCGCCGGACAAGAACTTCTATGTTTCATCGAAGTCTCCAAGGCTGAAATCGGGCACGAATTTGACGACGTGCGGAGATTTGTGAGGTTGTGAGGACTTGGAAAGCCAGAATCAGATCATCAGGAAAGTCGAGGGAGAGTATCTGGTTCCAGAGGCGAGGAGTGTTTCTCACTTGACATCCCCTTATATAGGACCTCTGGACAAATTCATGTCTCGCTGGCCGGAGACCACCAATCGATCCAGTACGTTTTGGCGGTTCCGCGCTCCATCAAAATGTGGAGATCCCTCAATGCCAGTCGCGCTCCAATGCGTCAATGGCGCACAGCGAAACTCATCTACGATCTTAAGGTTCAGGGCGCGCCCATCTTGTACACCTGGCCGTCGAAGGGTGGCATAGTGGGTTACGCCGCTGACCAAGCCACCATCGAATGGGCAACGCCAACGGGCTCCCCTCCCGACAAGTGTTTTTGGAACGCACGCGGCTACCCTGCACAGATGACTTATTGGGTCTTCAATCCGTGAGGAGTTTTATCCAACGCGAACGAGATGCCTCGCCAGACTGCCGCTGCCGGGAATCACCATTCCGTTCTGAAGGCGAACAGCACGAACCGGCGCTCTGATTCCAGAAGTCCTTCGACTGGTTGACAACCGAATCAGCTGAAACCGTAGCAAGCTGCGTCGATAGCGGGGTTCCACCTGTGTTTATATAAACCAGGGGTAAACACAAGGTCGTAAACACAGCGTAATTCTGTATGGCCAAAACGGGAGGAAATGCGAAATGAGCGACAACACGAAAGCGTGGTTGAAAGCGGACTAAATGCTAAGTAACTAGGGCTCTTCGGAACAAAATCAGCCACCAAGACTTTTTCTGCTGTCACACACACGGAAAACTCTCTCGGATCGTCGCAACGGTCAGACGGAGCGCTCAGGACATCGCTGAGACACCTGAACGCTGAAGCAGCACTGATCCTGCAGGACAAGCTACGACAGATAAGTAGTTGGGGTTCAAGGAACTGGCGGAGAGGGAGGGATTCGAACCCCCGGTACCCTTTCGGGCACGCCGGTTTTCAAGACCGGAGCCATCAACCACTCGGCCACCTCTCCGTGATGGGGCGCCCTTCGCCAAAAGCCTGATTTGTGATCTGAGGAGCGATCCGTGCTTTCATTAGTTTACATGACCCAACCATGTTTCCCCCTGCGTCGATGAGTTGATGAGGGATCAGGTGAAATCACGGCTGCGCCAGTGATCCGAATGCTTTGGAATGAAACTCCATTACTTCGGAGAAATGAGAAAGAAAATAGGTGATACTGTGGTCTCCGGGATACGCGTGGTATTCGTGCTTGATGTGCTCCTCGGAGAGTTCGTGGTCCAGCGCCGCAGCTCCTTTTTCAAAACCATAATTGTCTTCCTGGCCACAATTAAAGTAGATCGCGAGTTTCGCCACCCCAAGGGCATTTCGTTTCGCCAGCACAAAGGGATTGTTGTCACTCCAGTGCTTCTCGGCGACGGGCCTACCGAAAACCGGACTCAACACTGCCAGAAAAGGAAGCCCCGTATTCGAAGCCGCATTGAGTTGCTGGGGAGTCTCTGTGATCAATGCTGCGCTTTGCGCGCTGACCGCTGAAAAGAGTTCTGGACGCGCGAATGCGAACCGAAATGCCCCATACCCGCCCATCGATATTCCAGTGATTGCCCTTCCCGCTCGCCCGCCATGAACCCGATACTTGCTTTCAATTCGTGGCATGAATTCTTGGAGGAAGAAATCACTGTATCGTTCCGATCCGTCCGCAGAATTGATGTAGAAACCTCGGCGCCCCTCCGGTGCCGCGATGAGAAAGTCCCCCATCTTATGCTGACTGCGCAAACCATCCAGAAGGGTCCACCCGCCGCTATTAAAAAGCGTCTGCTCGTTGTCTCCCAAGCCATGCAGGAAATAGAGCACGGGATACCGCCGGGGACGTTGCTGAGCCGCACCCGCGTCGTAGCCGGAGGGAATGAAAACACAATAACGGACGGGCCGTTTCAGGATACGACTATTCAATGCACTGCAGTCAATTCGGCTTTGCGCGCTGGCCGAGCCCACGATCAGGCAAAGGGCGGCTGAAAGCGCCAACCAGAATCGTGTGAGTGGAGACATTCGTTCTATTCGTAACGCAACGCCTGCACCGGGTCGAGTTTAGCCGCGCGCCCAGCCGGATAGAGCCCCGAGATTAGACTGACGAAACAAGCGAAACCGATAGCAAACGCAACCAGCCACAGAGGCACAGCCCAGAAGTGTTCGGGGGGAATGGATTGGCTCTTCAAGTAAACATTGGTTCCAAAATTGATGACCTGACCGATAGCCCAGCCAAGCACAACTCCAATGATTCCTCCCGCAATTCCCATCGCGCCCGCCTCGGCGAAAAACAATTTCTTTACGTCGCCGTCACTGGCTCCGATTGCCTTCATAATTCCAATTTCACGCCGTCTCTCAAGAATGGCCATCACCAGCGTGTTGACAATTCCGATGGAGGCTACGATTAACGCCAGGCTCCCGAAAATCCCGAGAAACGCGTAAAGCACCCTGAAAACCTGCTGCAAGCTTCGGCTCGCATCGAGGATTGAAAAGGTAGTGAACCCCATTTTCTTGATCGCATCCTCGACGCCTTGTATCCTTGACGGATCTTTCACCCGCACGCTGATTGATGAATAGACCGGCTCTTTGCTTGCTGCCCGTGAGATCTCACGCAAATCAACCAACTGCATCACGTGTAGGTTTTCAGCAAATCGTGTCGGAAGAAACACTCGCGCCCGCATCGGCCCCCGCATGCTTTCGGGATCAAGATCCAAAATTCCCACAATCTTCAGCTTCTGCTCACGCGATACCACGGAATACGAAGCGCCCGCCGGTTCGTTCTCTTTATTCTCGGGTCCTTGGGCCTGTGGTTGATCTGCACTCTCGCCGCGCTGCGCGTAGCGCATGGTGAGCGCCTTCCCCAACAGCGGCTTTGCCAACTCCACGACGCTCGGCTCAGGCTCGCCCAACGGCGGCGTCTTTCCCACGAGTTCTTCAGCGAATGACTTCTGCAGAATCACCTCGGGCGCCGTATCGGATGAAAAGAAGCTGCCCTGCATGCCGTCGAACGAGTCGTTCGATTTGGCTGACAAGGGGAGAGCGGAGATCATGGTCAAGTGCGGCTTATCCTCGAACTGTAACTCCGTCGAGAAGCGGATATCCGGGAAAACCTCTTTCACGTTCGGCAGGTGCTCCATTTCCATCCGCGCTGCCTCGTCAAGAACCCGGCTTTCTCCCGGAGTTGGGCCACTCCTTTCCTCTTGACGCCCACTGCGCAAATCGCGGCGTGAGGAAACAAAAACCGTGTCAAACAGTCCAGACTTCTCCAACCGTCGCGAAAGCATCTGCTGCAAACCAGTCCCCAAGGAAAGCATCGCCACCAGAGAGGCGACCCCAACGGAAATCCCGACCGTGGTCAATGAATTTCGCAACAAGGATTCTCGCAGATTCCGCAATGCAAGCTCGGTGAGATCCGGAAAGTTCAAGCGCGCCCTCCTTCTGTTCCGGTACCAAGCGACGGACTGTTGTCTCGATCGTCCACTAGCTTCCCGTCTGCCAGAAAGATCATTCGTTGCGCATACCGTTCCGCCAGCGCTCGCTCATGTGTCACCATCACTACGGTCATACCTAGCTCACGATTGAAATCACGGACCATATCCATGATTTCCGTCCCCGTATGGCTGTCGAGATTTCCAGTCGGCTCATCTGCAAGCAAAAGCTGTGGTCGATTGATCAGCGCCCTCGCTAGCGCCGCCCTCTGCTGTTCGCCCCCGGAAAGCTCACTCGGTCGATGGCTCATGCGCGCCTTTAATCCAACCCGCTCCAATGACTCGCGAGCCAGCGAGTCACGCCGGCCGCGATCGACTTCCGCAAAACGCAAAGGGAGTTCTACATTCTCGGTCACGGTCATGCTGGGAATCAGATTAAAGGATTGGAACACCATCCCCACGACGTGCAGCCGGTACTTGGCCAGTTCTTCGCGAGACAGCTTGGCTAAATCGCGTTCTTGAACGAACACGCTTCCCGACGTTGGTCGGTCCAGTCCCGCTATCAGATTCAACATCGAAGACTTACCGGACCCGGAGCTGCCGAGCAATGCCACAAACTCCCCGGAACGAATCTCTAGCGAGACACCGTCCACCGCGCGAATGACGCTTTCACCCATGCGGTAATGACGGAACAGATTTTCGCTTCGGATCGCAACGGTACCAAGCGCTGCAGGGATTGTGGGAGCAGTGGTCATGGGAACTAGCGAATCTCTCCTCGAAGGACACGCAGGGCGTCTGTCGCTTTCAGGTCGCCATTCTTCCCGCTCGCGCCGTTTCCATCCACCACAACCGCATCTCCCTCGCCCGGAGCCAGGAACAGGTTTTCCTCGACTCCGTGCTGACGCGTGTACAGGTCGTAGTATCGTCCCCGCGCTGCGTAGAGCTCGGCATGCGTCCCTCGTTCCACAATCTTCCCCTGTTCCATGACCATGATCTGATCGGCGCGGCGTATGGTCGAAAGCCGGTGAGCGATGACAAACGTTGTTCGCCCGTGCATCAAATACGACAACCCCTGTTGGATCAGTTGTTCCGATTCCGAGTCCAGGCTGGAAGTTGCCTCGTCAAGAATTAGGATGCGTGGCTCCGCCAGAATAGCTCGCGCAATAGAAATTCTTTGCCGTTGCCCGCCAGAAAGTTTTACTCCGCGCTCGCCAACGATAGTGTCGTACTTGTCGACGAAAGTCTCTGCAAACTCGTCCACCCGGGCAATCCGGCAGGCGCGCAGGATCTGCTCTTCGGTTGCGTCGGGACGCGAAAAAGCCACGTTCTCACGAATCGTCCCGTCAAACAGGAACGATTCTTGCAGAACCACGCCGAGCCTTGTCCGGAAAGAATCGAGCCGCACCGTGCTCAGATCCACCCCATCAACACGGACAGCCCCCTTTGTGGGCACATAAAAAGCGGAGATCAGTCCGATGGTTGTCGACTTCCCGGATCCCGACGAACCGACAAGCGCCGTCACCGTCCCCGGCTGAGCCGTAAAAGAGATATCGTGCAACACTTCGTGAGTCCCGTCATAACTGAAACTCACATCTTGAAACTCGACTGTGCCCACAATATCTTCGAGGCTTACTGAGCGCCGCGGATCCTGATCCTCAGGCCGCTCACGCATGATTTCTTGCGTCCGTTCCAACCCCGCCAACGCCTCAGTGATCTGAGTGCCGATCGAGACTACTTGCAGAATGGGTGCGACAAGGAACACGAGGTACAGATTGTAGGAAATGTATCCACCTGGGGTTAACGCGTGGCCTACCATCTGGCGCCCACCCACGTACATGGTCGCTGCGCCCACAAACCCAAGCAGGACGCTAGCCGACAGACTCATGAGTGAGGTAGCCGTCAAAGT
>Ga0210396_10000866_pt1 | contig 35096 bp, 34 predicted proteins | sample IncBWH17OmetaG_FD_155466 | JGI IMG/M metagenome (GOLD analysis project Ga0210396, IMG submission 155466) | Forest soil microbial communities from Barre Woods Harvard Forest LTER site, Petersham, Massachusetts, United States - Inc-BW-H-17-O ...
TTAGTTATTAATTCTTACTTATTTTTCATCCACACTTTTCAAAAGCTCATCCACACTTTTTATCCGTTCGAAGAAAATTCTCCGCCAAGGGGTTATTTACAACCTACCTTGCATTCGAAAATCAAACAAGTTCTAACCTTAAATAAAATCCCTATGAGCACACAAAAGATCGCCCTGTTTGGCGCCACCGGAGAAGTGGGTCAACGCTTTACAGAGGAAGCCCTGAAGAGGGGCCACAGCGTTACGGCAATAGTACGTGACGAAACAGAGTTAAAAATGAAGCATCCGAATTTAAAGGTTGTAAAAGGAGATGCGAGGAAACAGGAAGATATAACCCGTCTTGCAAAAGACCACAACGTAGTGGTTGGGTTTCATACTCCTACCAAAGAAAACCCGCGCGAACATGTAGAAGCAGCACGCTGCTATATTGAAGGTACAAAAAAAGCGGGAGTGCCTCACCTGGTAACTGTTGGCCATGCCTTTGGCAAATGGACCGGCAACAACCAGGAATCCTTTGAAGCATTTAAACCTGTTAGCCAGGCACAACGTGATGCGTTGAAACTTTTCAGGAATGAAAAGGAGTTGAACTGGAGCTATGCACGCAGTTCGGAACCCGAAAGACGTGAAGATAACGGCCAGTACCAAATGAGCCAGGATATTCTTTTTACTCACCCACAGGGAGAAAAAAGAGTAGAACCTAAAAACTTTACCGAAGCCCTGCTTGATGAAGCTGAAAGGAGCACCCTTGAACTTCATGAAGAGCATGAGGAAGAGGAATTGTAGAACCTCGTTTAGAGCAGCTCTGTCCTGAAAAACAAAAAGATCCTGCATATCCGGGCTATACCGGGGAGCAGGATTTTTTTATGCCTTTTTTTTTATTACCACAATTGTTTCATCAACCACTTTCATCTTCCACTGCTAAATACTCAACCACGCATTATCACCGTTTAAAGAAAACTTAAGGCAAAAGGGTATTTTTTGATCTACCTTGTATATGGAAATTAAGTGAGTATTAACCTTTTAACTTAATAGCCATGAGTACACCAAAAATTGCCCTGTTCGATGCGCCTGCCGAATTGGGCCAGCGCATAACAGGGGAAGCACTGAAGAGAGGCTTTAATGTAACTGCAGTTACCATAAATGAAGTTGAGTACGCACTCAACCAAAAGAACCTTGAAGTTGTGAAAAATGTGGCGATAAAGAAAGAAGACATAAGCCGCTTTGCTAAAAACCACGATGTTGTTATTGCGTTTCATGAACCTACAATAGATAACCCCGGGGAACACATAAGAGCCATACGTTCCTATATACAGGGCTCAAAACAGGCTCATGTGTTACATCTTATAGTTGTAGGTCATGCTTTTGGTAAGTGGACCAGCACGGCAAAGGAAGCCTTCAGAGTATATAAAATAATAACTGCGGCCCAACGCGAAGCACTTATTACACTCCGGAAAGAGGCCGACATCAACTGGAGCTATATACGTGGTGCAGTACCTGAAAAACATAAACATTTGGGAATACATGAAATAAAAGGTGAGTTGGTATGCACCCACACTTTTGGCGAATACAGGGTACAACTACAGGACTTTATCCCTGCTTTGCTTGATGAGGTGGAGCGGAACACCCTTGAATTGTATGGAGAAGATGTAGAAGAATTATAGGATCAGGCAACTGATAAATACTTTTATATTTGCCCACAAACTACTCCACCATGATTAGAAAGGTTCCCACCAAAATTCTATTTGCATTCATATGTCTTATTTCACTTAAGGGCAACTCGCAATCACAATATGAGTTATTGCAACCGCAATACTGGGTGCGTAATTTGAATTTAATAGATGTGCACAGCCCCAATACTACCACTTATATACTACTACAAGGTATGGATGCGCCTGCAGCTAAGCCCTATTTAGATGTCATAAAAAAATACTGGACATTTAACCGCTATCAGCTTATTGATTCTACTCAGTTAAGAAAGACTGAACTGAAATATAATTATTTATTAAGCATGAATTACCGAGCTGGCGACGATAAATTTTCATATATCTATCTTGACTTTTATACTAACAATATGGAAATAGCGGGTATAAAGCTAGAGGTAAAGACTGATGTATTCTGGCACTACAATACACTGTTTAAAACCACTACCTGTAACTATGACGGATACATATACACATGGGGGCCTGGCTATTTAAAGAATTATATTCAGTTTATTATTAACCATTTAACGAACAACGAAACAGTTAATGGCAACCGAACCTATGCCAATAAAGACAGATTACCTGAATTAAAAACACATATACTTTACATACCCGATTATTACGATAGCGTAATTCATGTTTTTAAGGGTTTCACCTATACTTATACAAATACAAAAAATGATATAGCAGATATAATGAGCGAATATAAGTTCAGTTATAAAGTGGTGCCTAATGCCCAGCTAGATAAAATGATATTAGATAGTACCGACGGAATTTATTATATGATACCTGCGAGAACGGATGGTAAAATATTACGTATTGTCGATTCAAAAAATGGTGATATCCTCTACTCTATTTATGATTACCTGGCATCGGGCATAAAAAGCAGAGACATGAAGAAGATAAGTACCCTTATTGACAGTAAATAAGCAAAAAAAGTATTTAAAGTATTTTCAGCTCTTATACGTCTTAGGTTAATACAACCTAACCCCATTAAAATTCATTTGCATGAAGACAGCAGTTATTACCGGAGGAAACAGCGGAATTGGAAAAGAAGTAGCAATAGCCCTTGCCAGGAACAACTACAGGGTAATTATACATGGCCGAGATGCCGAAAAGACAAAACAGGCCGCTGCCGAAATAGTAACTGCTTCGGGTAATAATAATTTAGATTATATAGTAGCCGATATATCAGTTATTAGCGGCATGAAAAAACTGGTTGCTGAAATAAAAGGCAGAACCGATACTGTAGATTCACTGGTGCTTTCAACAGGTGTTATATTCCCTGACCGCAGAGAAACCACCGACGGGCTGGAAAGCATGTTTACCATACAGTACTTAAGCCGTTTTGCTGTTACCCAATTATTATTACCTGAGTTGCAAAAAGGCAAAGCAAAAATTATACATGTGGGTGCAAGCAAGATAAAGAATGCTCAAATATTTTTTGATGACCTGCCACTGAAGAACAACTTCAGCATGTTTAAGGCTATGGGCCAGTGCATGTCTGCGAATTATTTCTTTGTTGAAGAATTTACCAGAAGATATGCCGATAGCGGTATGGTTATGAATATTGGCCACGTGGGCCTTGCTAAAACCGGCATTGCACGCGATTCTAACTTCTTGTTGAAGTTTGCTGTGAGTGTTATGGGCAAAACACCTAAGGCAGCAGCAGCTAAATTTACCTACCTGGCCAGCGACCCTGCAGTAAATTTTTCGGGCTATTCGTTTACTAAAGCAGCCAATACTTCTTATAAGGAAAAAGTAAATTACGATGCAGCAGCGGCTTCACGCCTCTGGGAAAAAAGTTTGGAGCTGATCAAGTAAAAATACTTCGTCCTCTTTACTGCTGTATTGTATTCTTCACGTAGCCTTTTAACTGGTAAGAGGTCAATACGGTTTGTGCAGTAAGTGATACTTTTACCTGTGGCAAAAACATTTCTTTTTTTATCTCGCCATACGCCATCGATTGCCCGCATACAATAAACCTTGCACCCAGATCAGATAATTGGTTGATGACTTTAATATTAGGATTCTCTATTTTAAAATGCTCTTTATAATAAGTGTTATTGGTTACCACCTTTATTCCTCCGCCATGAAACACAATTACCGGGAATATTCTTTTGAGCGGAATACCTGATGCCACATGCAGGTTAATAACACGCGCAACTTCTACCAAACCTGTATTTATTTCTTTAACTATCGAATCGGGGTTACTGAATGAAATTTCAAACAGCAATTTATAATCCATATTGGTATCAGGTATCTCTGTACGGTCCTTTACAGGCACTATACCCGAAAACTGACCTGCATTGAGTACCGGGTAAATTATCGAGGGTTGCACCTTGGCCACTTTCATTTTAAATGCAAATTCTCTTTTTATCCGAACAGAATCGGCATGCATTGCAGCGCGTAGCGTGCTGTCTTCTTGTGCCTGCATTACCTTAACTGCGCTATCGGCATTATGTTTTTGTGCAAAGACATTTAAAACAAGGATGCAAAGTGAAAGTAACAAAGTAAGCTTCTTCATAATGGTAAGTTTAATTTAATGCCGTAAAGATGTAATTATTTATTTGTGTGATATTCATCATTAACTACTCATTAACAATTAATGGGGTTGAATTATAAATTTCAGTAATAAAATTCCATTGAGAGGGTATTAGCTATCTTAAAATAAATTAAATTGGGCTTTTGTAAATAACCTCAAAACAAATACTATCATGAAAAAACAATTACTTTTTATCGCCGCTTTACTTTCGGTTGGTGGAGGCCTTATGGCGCAATCGATACCCGATGGAGGGTTTGAAACCTGGACCACTACGTCGTGGCAGGACCCTCAATATTACAATACATCAAATGACCAGGGTGTTCCGCAGGGAGCCAGTGCTAATGTAACACAAACTACTGGCTACGCCGGTAAATATGGCGTAATGATGCAAACCGTAGCTTCCGGTGGCGGTTCGCAGGCAGGATACATTATAAATGGTAACGCAAATGGCAATGGATTTACCGGAGGAATAGCTTATGCGCAGAAACCTACAGGCATAAGATTCTATTATAAGTATACTCCTGTGAACAAAGATACCGCCGGTGTGCTGGTTATTTTCAAAAAATCAGGAACACCAATAGATTCTTTCCTGATAACAGTTACTGCGGCACAGGCTAATTATACGCTTCATTCGTACTATCCTTCAAAAGGCCTTCCTCTTGCACCTGACACTATCATTTTAGGAGCAGTTTCTTCATTTAGCGCACTAAAAAATGGAGGCGGTAGTATTGGAAGTACTTTTGTGCTCGACAGTGTTACATTTACAGGTGTTACAAGCCAGCCTGCCGATATGAATGGCAGTTTTGAAAACTGGACGAAGGATAGTATCCTCATTCCTAATGGATGGTATATCAATTATCCGGGCGTAACCTTTAGTACAACTGCTTATGCAGGTAAACATTCCCTTCAGTTAGAAACTGTTAATTACCAGGGAGGAGTTCAAGTTAGCCAGGCAAGCACAGGATATTACGCTAATTGCAACACGAATTGTCACCAAATGGGCGGATTTGCATTTACCAACCAGGTAGATACACTTGGTTTTTGGTACCAATACCTGCCCAAACCTAATGATACTGCTGATATATTTTTGAACTTTATTAAGAATGGTAATACTATTAATGGAGCAGGCGCATATGTTTTAGCACAACCCAGCTGGACATTTGGTTATATTCCGTTTAATGTAGGACAGGTACCTGATACTGTTGTTGTTAGTATCGTTTCTTCTAATCACAATAACCTCACTTCAAATGCACAGTATTCACCTTATGTTGGTTCTATATTGCGAATTGACAACATGGCTTTTTATTCTCAGCCACTGGCTGTCGTTACGCTTAATGTAACAAAAGGTTCTATTTCAGTTTACCCTAACCCTGCAAACACCAAAGTAAGTGTTAACCTGGCGGGAGTTAGCGGTTCGCTGCAAAAACTTGCTGTGTATGATATGAGCGGCAGGATGCTCTACTCGAAAGATTACCCGGGCGTAGTGAAAAACACAATTGAAATAATTGATATCAGCAGCTACTCAAGCGGTGTATACTTAATTGAAGCTACAACCAATAATGGTGTGGTTACTCAAAAGGTAAGCAAAGAATAATTTAAATTCACTTTATACTTTTAAATAAAACGCCCCGCAATTCTGCGGGGTGTTTTATTTTATACAGGGTTCCTAAAGTATTTTCTGTTTTCAATCGTACATAACAGTATACTACTATACGAATGAACATACTTAAGAATAAAAAGGTAGCCATTGTTGGAGGCGGACCGGGCGGTTTAACACTGGCACGCATATTGCAAATGAATGGCGCACATGTAAATATATACGAAAGAGATGCTAATAAAGATGTGCGGGTGCAGGGTGCTACGTTGGACCTGCATGAAGAATCGGGTTTAAAGGCATTGCAGAAAGCAGGCATTATGGATGCTTTTAAAGCCAACTTCCGCCCGGGAGCCGAGAAATTGCGCATTATGGATAAAGGCGCCAATATTTTAATAGATGAACATATAAATGGTAAAGATGAAATAAGACGCCCTGAAATAGACCGTGGGCCACTCAGGAAAATACTGCTCGACTCACTGCAAGGTGGCACTGTGGTATGGGATAGCCAGTTCGTAACAATGTCTCGTCAGAATAATTTATGGAAACTAGAATTTAAGAACGGTACATCGGCACTGGCTGATATTGTAATTGGAGCAGATGGCGCAAACTCGAAGATACGCCCTTACATTACCGACATTAAGCCTTTTTATACAGGCGTAACTGCCATTGAAGGCAGTGTATATAATTCAGCAACGGCAAGCCCTAAGGTACATAACCTATTAAAAGGCGGTAAGCTATTTGCTATGGGCGATTCAAAATCATTAATAGTAAGTTCGAAAGGAGATGGAAGCATTCAATTCTATACAAGTTTTATAGCCGATGAAAATTGGGTTAAAGATTGCGGTATAGATTTTTCAGATAAAACACAACTACTGGCCTGGTTCAGAAAAGACTACGCAGGCTGGAATGATGTGTGGCAGGAGCTATTTGAAAATGCCGATGCTAATTATATTCCCCGCCCTATATATAGTATGCCCTTAGATCAAACCTGGGAGTCCCAGCCTACCCTTACCATACTTGGCGATGCAGCACACCTTATGACACCTTTTGCAGGTGAAGGTGTAAATATGGCTATGCTCGATGCATGGGAATTAGGCAAAGCTCTTACCATAGATAACCATCCTGATACATTAACAGCTATTTCAGCTTACGAAAAACAGATGCGCAAACGAGGTGCTGAGGCAGCAAAAGATTCATTAATGTCGCAAGCTGAATTACATTCGGCAAACGCCCTTGAGTTTTTGATGCAGGTAGTTGGCTAAGTGAGTGGCCAAGTCATACAAAACCATGATTTATCTCATGTTATTCCCTTTGCTGCCGACGTTACTTTGTATTAACAATTAAAAACAAAACATCATGGCATCAGGAGAGATAGAAGCAATCAGCAACATACCCGAAGAGGTAGAATGCCCACTTTGTAAAGGGACAGGTTATATACAGGAAGACGAACAGAGTGACCAATGTGAAGAATGCGAGGGCGAAGGCAGGATTGTTATTGCAGAATATGCACAAGAGCATGGAATGACTTTAGCGGACGCTTATCAGTCTATTGTATCAAGGACTACAGGAGTACCTGAGGAGTAGTTAAGTATTTCATTCCTTTATTGGGTTTTTGCGTATTTCAAACTATATTTGAGATATGAAACCATTCAGCCGCTTATTACTTGGTGCTTTATATTTGTTGTCTGCCTGTAACGGATTATTAGCACAAGAACTACCTTCGCGGCCGCCAATTCATGTAAATACAAATACAACCGGAGGATATCATGTTCCGGTTGTTGGCCAGCCTTCAGATACTACATGGATGGTAGAATTAACGTATGACATCAATACGTTTCCGTCATTTTATATAAACTCCCCCTATCGTATTGATCTAAATAATAACGTTGTTACTTCACACTTTAAAATGCACACTATCACTGGAAGTATCAGTTCTCTTTTGTTTTATTTTGAATTTGGTCCAAGCCTTTATAAACAACAACCCTATTTCATGAATTATTATGCAATAGAAAAGCCACTGGAGAAAGCCTCAACAAAACAATGGGATTCTATCTTTAAGAATTATCATTCAATTGAAGAATCAAAAGGGGTTTTTAATGAGGAGGAGCTAGTTAATGGAATAATACTGAGTCAGGAATGGTTTTATGATGTTAAAGCGCAAAAAATATTCGTTAACATACCATCGGTAGCCTTGGTTATAAAACAATATTATTCTGAGTATTACAATAGTACATTGGGGGGATATTATAGCACGCCGGTAGGATTTAAATTTAGCCAGCGAGGCGATGAATCAATCGATTTCAATCAAACAATTTACAAGCCTGAAATAGTATGGAGTACTTTATTCATGTCCCCAAAGTTTTGGTGGAATGACTCTCTCTATGTACATAATGATACAGTAGAAGCTATACCTTTAAAAAACATGCTAGACCGCACGTTGGCCGATTGGGTATTTGATGCGATTAAAGAAAATAAAACACAGGCCTACGCTTATAATAACACTAGTATTGAACCAGGGGCAAAGCTCACAAAAAAGGGGCTCGACACAATACTTACAAGATGGATTACTATTTGTGATAGTTGCAGCGACCCTATTAGGGAGCCACTTGAATATGATGACCTTGCGGGTTTGAAAGTTGTACAAGAAGTATATTTCGATGACAAAACCTTCAAATTCGAATCCAAAATAATCCGCGCCGCATTATTGCTTAAATGCTTTGATTGGTCGGGCAATGAAATTCAGGGTGGCCCGGCCACACCTTTACTTTGGGTTAAATTTGATGAATAAACCTAATTCGCATAGTCTTCTCATTTTCAACCACTTTCAACATGACATTTATCATCCCAAAACCATGACCAATTTCATGTTCGCCCCTGCCATTTTAGCAGACCTTTGAGCATGGTTCGGTATTTGATATAAACTAAGTGAATAGTGATAAGTGAATAGTGAAAAGCTATAGAACTTTGAACTTTAGAAACTTGATAAACTTTAAAAACTAAAAAATGAACTTAGATAAATTCACATTAAAATCGCAGGAAGCCATACAACAGGCTCAGCAAATAGCTGTTGGTTTGGGTAGCCAGAATATTGAAAGCGGGCACATACTCAAAGCCATATTAGAAGTTGATGAGAACGTTGCTCCCTTCCTGTTTAAAAAGTTAAACGTAAACCTGCCCATATTTAAGCAGGCTTTAGATAAAATCTTAGAACGTTACCCTAAGGTAGATAGCGCTACCGGCCAGTATTTATCGGCCGATGCTAACCAGGTGCTTATAAAAGCCAATACCTATTTAAAGGAATTTAAAGACGAGTATGTATCGGTTGAGCATTTGTTGCTTGGGTTGCTGACAACTAAAGATGTCATTGGCCAGTTGATGAAAGACAATGGCATGACGGAGAAAGATCTGAAGAAAGCTATTACCGACCTCCGTAAAGGAAGCACCGTAACCAGCAGCGGACAGGAAGAAACCTATAACGCATTAAATAAATATGCTATCGACCTTTGTGCTATGGCACAGGCTGGTAAAATGGATCCTGTAATTGGCCGCGATGATGAGATACGCCGGGTATTGCAAATATTATCGCGCCGCACCAAGAACAACCCAATTTTGGTTGGTGAACCGGGTGTGGGTAAAACAGCCATTGCCGAAGGATTGGCTACACGCATAGTAAATGGCGATGTACCTGAAAACCTGAAAGGCAAAAAGATATTCTCACTTGATATGGCTGCCCTTATTGCAGGCGCTAAATATAAAGGCGAGTTTGAAGAAAGATTAAAGGCCGTTGTAAAAGAAGTAACCGGTGCCGATGATGTAATTTTATTTATTGACGAGATACATACCCTTGTGGGCGCAGGTGGTGGCGATGGTGCCATGGATGCTGCCAACATACTTAAACCTGCCCTTGCAAAAGGCCAGTTACGTGCCATTGGTGCAACTACGCTGAATGAGTTCCAGAAATATTTTGAAAAAGATAAAGCTTTGGAACGCCGTTTCCAGAAGGTGATGGTTGATGAACCAAGCGAAGAAGATGCAATATCTATCCTCCGTGGTATTAAAGAAAAATACGAAGCTCACCACAAGGTGCGCATTAAAGATGATGCTATTGTAGCAGCCGTTGAATTATCGCAACGCTATATATCTGACAGGTTTTTGCCCGATAAGGCCATTGACCTGATAGATGAAGCAGCAAGTAAACTGAGATTAGAAATAAACTCGGTACCTGTTGAGTTGGATGAAATTGAAAGAAAGATACGCCAGCTTGAAATTGAACGTGAAGCTATAAAACGCGAGAACGACAAAACCAAGCTTAGCCAGCTGAACCACGATATTGCCGAACTGAGCGATAAACGTTCGGACTTAAAAGCACAATGGACCAGTGAAAAAGAAGTGGTGAATGCCATACACAAGATACGCGAAGAGATTGAGTCCCTTAAAGTAGAAGCTGAACAGGCAGAACGTATGAGCGATTTTGGCAAGGTGGCCGAAATACGTTACGGCAAAACCAAAGATGCTGAAAAGCGCCTTGAGGAAATGGAAAAGAAATGGGATGTGATCAAGGGCAAGGGTTCGCAAATGCTTAAAGAAGAAGTGGACCGTGAAGATATTGCAGGAGTAGTATCGCGCTGGACAGGCATACCTGTGAACAAAATGCTGCAAAGCGAAAAGGTAAAACTGCTGCACCTGGAAGATGAATTGCACAAACGCGTGGTGGGCCAGTTCGAGGCTATTGAAGCCGTGGCTGATGCTATACGCCGCAGCCGTGCCGGATTACAGGATACCAAGAAACCGATAGGTTCCTTTATATTCCTGGGTACCACCGGTGTGGGTAAAACAGAAGTTGCCAAAGCGCTTGCTGAATACCTTTTTAACAGCGAGAACAATATTGTCCGTATAGATATGAGTGAATACCAGGAAAAGCACAGCATATCGCGCTTAATTGGTGCGCCTCCCGGCTATGTGGGCTATGATGAAGGCGGACAGCTTACCGAAGCAGTAAGGCGTAAACCATACTCGGTGGTATTGCTCGATGAAATTGAGAAAGCGCACCCCGATGTGTTCAACATACTCTTGCAGGTGCTCGACGATGGAAGGCTTACCGACAGCAAGGGCCGTACGGTAAACTTTAAGAACACCATCATCATCATGACATCAAACATTGGCTCTCACCTGATACTGGAGAACTACGAAGATGAAAAGCTTGACCCGGATAAGGTATTTGAACGTACCCGTGAAGATGTGATGGACCTGTTGCGTAAAAGCATGAGGCCTGAATTCCTGAACCGTATCGATGAAGTGATCATGTTCACTCCGCTGGCTAAGACCGATATGAAAGCTATTGTGAACCTTCAGTTTCAGGATGTGGTTAAGAAACTGGCTGCAGAGAACATACGTATAACCGCAACCGACGATGCAATTGAATGGTTAGCAAGCACAGGCTTCGACCCATCATTTGGTGCAAGGCCGGTAAAAAGGCTCATACAAAAACAGGTACTCAACGAATTATCGAAAGAGATACTTGCAGGCAAGGTAGAGCGCAATACCGACATTGTTATGGATGTGTTCGATAATAAGGTGGTATTCAGAAAGCCAATAGAAACAGATGTGAAGAAAAAGAAAGCTTCCAGTAAGTCGTAAGTAAATCATAATAAAAGCCCTACTGAACGGTGGGGCTTTTTAATATAATTACCAATGAAAAAAATAATTATTCTACTTATAGTAGCGTCTAAAATTTGCTTAGGGCAAGATACTGGTATTATCAATAAGACAAGAATGTCTGCCGTTAAAATTATAGGATATTCAAATAATTCGCACATTATCTCTTCAGCGAAAAATAAAGCAGGTTATTCAATAACTGATATCCCATTAGAGCTGGGAACAGGTGTTATTTTTGACAATAAAGTAGTGGTCACTTGTTATCACATAATACACGATATTGAAACTCATGTAAGCAGTAATTTGGATAAACATATGACCTTGGACCATATTGTATGTGTTACAGATAAAAACGATACACTTTCACTAAGAGAAGCAGATGGGCTTCTGAGCGATATTGATATTGTTATATTGGTTGTAGACTCAACTCTAGCAGATTTCTATACTTACCGCAAAACCTTTAAACAAATTGATTCGACAATTGAGGATCGGCATATGAGAAATGTTACAAGGAACCCAGATTCTCTGGTATATTCAATATTGTCAAAAGGGAATACATCTCGTTATATTGGAGAAAAAGTTTATTATTCTGGATATCCTTTTGGGTTTAATAATATGTATTCCAATACTGGAATGATTTGCTCGAAGGATACATCTAATTTATATATTCAAGGACCAATTAACAATGGAAGTTCAGGGAGCGGAGTATTCGATGAGAATGGTAAGATTATCGGTATAATTGACTTCAAATATTGTGACATTGGCAGTGACTTAAATGGTTATTATACCCTATTAATAAAGTATCTAAGCAAAAATAAACCAACTCTTTATTATGAGCATTCCCGAAACTCTAAAGATTCAATAGTATTTGCATCATCTATATTAAACAAAGAAATGCTCGATGCGTTGACTCGACAAGCCAACTCAGGGCTTGGTGCGGCAGTAGGTACACAATTAATTTGCAAAAGACTTAAGAAAATAGTAGATTTTGATAACGCGATGCGTAAGTAATCCCTTGATTTCTAGGGTAAGAAATTGATTTATTATTTATGTGTCCATTTATTATGCTATTCACCTCACGTGCCTTTATTTTTGTTGAAAGGTTATACTTTACTTCATTCAAAAAAATCCCGTGAAGCAAGATTGCTCTCACTTCACGGGACTAAAAAATAAATAAACCCTTTTATTTCTGAACTATTACTTTTCCTCTCATAACAATATTATCGCCTGAGTTTATTATGTATAAATACATACCTGTTGGCAATGCAGAAATGTTTTCTGTTGCAGTAGTTTCAGACGAAGGCAAATTCCATGTAGCCATATTATGTCCAAGCATGTCATAAATAGTTAAGCTCAAAGCAGAATTATCTGAAACAGTTGGGTATTCAATCGTTAATTGATTGCTTGCCGGATTAGGATACACTTTATATCCCTCCTCTGCCGGTTTAATTGCTTCCTCTGCACAACCCGGAACTTTGGCCGGTGTAGTTTGAGAATGCTCTGCTGACCATGGTCCGTATGAACTGCTGCAAGCATCCAGTACCCTTACCCATATATGATACAAGGTACTATAATCAAAATACCCTCCGGTGGTTTTTGGAGCACTCGTTGTAGCAAATACGGTACTTCCATTTTGAGACCATTCATATGATATTGCACCCGGTACAGCATTTATATTTGCATCGTATTGGCAAGTAATACCGGCCCTGGTCCATGTAATTGGCCCGGTCTGAACCTCATTTAATGAACCATCACCAACATTTACTTCCAGGGTAGTACCACTATTATTAGGGCATCCCGAACCACCTACTGTTAAAGTAAGATCGCCATTACAAGTAGAAGTAGTGGAATAAGTAACATTAGCTGAGGTTGTTCCACCGCTTGCAGTCCAGCATGAAGCAGTATTGCTCCAACTGTAAGTAGGTGAAGGCACATTAGTAACAGCACTGAAAGTGAATGGAGAACTAGTTTCACATAGTGCAGTTGCCCCGCTAATTGAGGCATAATAGGTATGCAAAGTACAAGTTACATAGTACTGGTTACCCAAATGACAAAGAATAGGGTCATAGTAATACACAGTTAAAGTAGTTGCCACGTTTGATGCAGCATAACATACAACTGTATTCGAATAATTTGCATTACTCCAGCCTGTCATTTCTAAATTATTTACATAGTATGGCGGGCTATTACCCATTTCATTACCTCCATAATACCAATCAGCAGGGGTAACACAATATCCCGGAGCAACGTTAATATCAATAATGTAAGTAGTACCTGCACACAAATAATAATCAGCTCCCTGCGTTATAGCAATATGCGTTTGGGCATTAGAATTTCTGCACAAGACCAGTGTTACAAAAGCCATACAGGCTATTGTGATTTTTTGTTTTAAGTTTTTCATTTTAATAAATTTAAATGGTTAATTTTTACACAATTAAGTGGGCATTTTTGTGGGTGGCTTCCTCCTTTGTTTTTAGTGGTTAGTGGTAAAACACAACAAAAGTCAAAAACATTTCCCAGTTGGCGTTCAGCAAAAACAACTACGTATTTATACGCAAATTGGCTGAACGCCCCTGTTAACAAGACTCTTGGCGCTTAATTAATTTTAAATAGAGATGAAGTGGTGGCAAAACGCCTTACTATTTAATCACTTTTATTTTCTAATATTGCAATATTACACACCACATGATATACACCATTACTCCCGGCCCACCCAAACCATTTAAAGAAAGAGCCAGGAAATCTTTACGGACATTAATACTATTATTGGCTTTCTTTATATTCCAGGGAATGATAAGGATTGCGTTCAATGGTAAATTTACCCCTCAAAATTCTGACTGGATCGCAGGAGGTTCACTAATAGCAGGTTTTGCAGTTCTGTTATGTGGTATACTTATATTAGCCCAGGCATGGATCATTGATACCGTAATAATAGATAGTGACAGAAAAAAGATAAGGGTACTTATCCGCAGCTTCAATAAGCAGGTAGACAAGGGAGAATACGACATAGACGACAAACTGAAAATTGTAATAAAAACAAGGCATGCCCAATATGGAGACCTTCACCAATTGGGTATTAAGTATGGTAGAAAAACGATATGGGGACAATCAGATTCAGCAGTAGCAGGAGCAGCCGGCTGGAACTACACCATGTTCCTTAAAGTTGCTGAGACTGTAGAGCAGGTACGTGGTACACGCTGATAATCTAACTATCATTGCCTGCTTATTTCTCTTTTCACCTCGCATGCCCCTACTTTAGCTCTCTGCTATAAATCATTAACTTAGCTACATGCAATTCGTCATTGCGAGGAACGAAGCAATCTTACCATCTAACAATAAAACAAAATGGCATTAAATCTATTAGATAATCAACATATCAAATTAACTGAGAAAACTGATTTCTTCGGTCATTTAAAAAAAGCAGCTGCGATAAAGGAATTTCTCAGGATAAACATTGACTCTTTAGACAGCAATAAAATGTTTGCTTTATTTGGTGAATGGGGAAGCGGAAAATCCACCATGATGCACTATATAGAGCAAACCTTAGGGGAAGACAAATACTTGCCAATATTTTTTGAAGCATGGCAACATGAGAAGGATGATAATTTGGCTTTATCTCTAATGCATGTAATAGCAGACCATTTAAAAAATGAGCCTGTTTTAACTAAAGACCTAGTATTGTCTGCCGTAAAATGCCTTGGGAAAGGAGTGCGCCTCCCTCATTTTGACATGGGAGCTATGATCAAAGGTTTTGAAAATGAATATCAAGAAATGTATTCTGAACTTTCGTCTCATTTAAAAGCACAGCAGTTTAAAGAAAAATTCAAAGAAGTTGAGGATAAAATTTTAACTCAAGAAAACAAAAAAAGAATCATTGTCTTTATTGATGACCTTGACAGATGTGAGCCAGAGCATGTATTATCCTTACTTAGTGCTATTAAAATGTTTTTCACATATGGAGACAGAATAATATTCTTTTTTGGCGTAGATAAAGATTCTATCAGCAGAGCTGTAAAAGTAAGATATGGTGATGTTATAGAGTCAGAGGTATACTTGGAAAAAATATTTGATATTACATTTAACATGCCCAAAGAATTTTATTTCAACAGGTTACTTGAGCATTATTTCCCTCAATCTCATGTTATAAACAATTCGATTGGGAAGCCATCCTATTTTCTAGAATATTTCTTCAAACAAATTGATTTTACTAACCAAAGACACCTAAAGAAAGTATTAAACAAATATTCAATAATTCAGAGTTTCAATATTAACAATACTACTGGCTCATCAGGAAACCATCTAATACCAGCTATACTTCATCAGGATTCCACAATATTCCAGCGTGAAGAGTATTTAATCAATACGATTTTTGTCCTCTATTTTATTATTCTGCATGAATTCCATCATGAAAAATTTAATGAACTTGAAAACTATGAGGAAAAAATCTTGAATTACTCAAAGTCCTTTAGAGATGGGCATAATTCTAGATATAACTCCAATACTGCCACTGTTATAGATCAACCAATATCAATACTACAGACAAGAACGAATGTTTATATTGAAGGACTGAAAACGCAAAACTTAAATGAATTAGCCAAGGCTGTTAACAACATAATAGTGTCAGGAGAGGATTATGGGTATAAGAAGATGCTGACAATTTTCACTCCATTTAATATAGAAGACTATAACTATACGGGTATTTCTAAAGATTACCTAAAGCAATTTGAGAGATCCAAGGATAAGATTTTAGTGAATTTTTGTAATTTTCTTTTAGATAATCAAGCCTTATTTAAAAAAATGGAAGGCGGATACAAATTCTGGAATCTCTTTGAAATGGCTAAAACACTATTATAACTGTTTCGTCGAAAATTTCGCTTTTTTACTATCTTTAATTCTTAATTTTTAGCTCTTAATTCTTAACTGACTTTCCCCATGAGTTACGACACATTATCGGAAGCAATTGCCGAACTGAAAAAAGAAGGTTATACCGAAGACTTTAACCTGGAACATGATTCCCTCATCTGTAAGGACGGAACTATAAAAATCCTTAAAGACGATTTTGTAGTTGATAAGTTCTTCCGCTTTGAAGGCGACAGCGACCCTGCCGATGAGGCTATATTATATGCCATATCATCGCCTAAAAATAAAGTGAAAGGCGTTTTGGTAAACGGTTATGGCCTATCTGCCGAGCCCATTGCCAACGAGATGGTGGAGAAACTGAAAGTCCACTAAGACTGAACGCTGATGACGCGGATCTCTTATGATTGTCGTGGATAAAAATCAGTGATTATCCTACTAAATCAGTGTCATCTGCGTTCTATTTGTATTTTTATCATATCTAATCTAAAGCTCATGGAAAGGAAAATCACCAAACATTATAGCAACGGAGAAGTAACTATTGTGTGGCAGCCGCATGTATGCATCCATTCGGGTATATGTTTCAGAGGTATGCCCGAAGTATTTGACCCGCGCCGCAGGCCATGGATAGAGCAGCACAACGGCACTACCGAAAAGATAGTGAACCAGGTTAAGCAGTGCCCCAGTGGTGCGCTTAGTATTACTTATGATAAGGACTTGGTGTAGTTATAAGTTATGAATTATGAGTTATGAGTTTCTGAACCCAATGTATTTTGCGTTAGGGATTGCACAAAAGTACCGGCACGTGAGGTGAAGAGTGAATATGATAGGGGGGGTGACACATAGATGCAAAGGATTGTGCCAAACCCCAAGTAACGAAGGCCTTCGACAGGCTCAGACTGACTGGCCACCGGGCACTAATCACTAACCACTGATTTATTAATCTAGTTCAAGGAAGAAAAGCTACTTTCATAGCTACCTTTGTATCGTAAAAAAACAAACCCTATGAAAACAATTATTCATAAAGCAAGTACAAGAGGCCATGCAGAACATGGCTGGCTGAACAGTTACCATACCTTTAGCTTTGCGAACTACTATAACCCCGACAGGGTGCATTTTGGCGCATTGCGCGTACTTAACGACGATACCGTAGCGGCAGGCATGGGCTTTGGCACCCACCCGCACGATAATATGGAGATCATAAGCATTCCGCTGGAAGGTGACCTAGAGCACCGCGATAGTATGGGCACTGCTGCAGTAATAAAACATGGCGATGTGCAGGTAATGAGCGCTGGCACTGGTGTGCAACACAGCGAAATGAACAAGAACAAAGACAAAGCTGTTAAGTTTTTGCAGATATGGGTGATACCTAAACAAGAAGATGTTATTCCACGTTACGGACAAATAACTTTAAACATTGCCGACAGAAGGAACAAGCTGCAACAAATAGTATCGCCTGATAAAAAAGATGGCGACACCTGGGTAAACCAGGATGCGTGGTTTAGCATGGGTAACTTTGACAAAGGCCAGAAGGTTGATTATACCCTAAAGAAAAAAGGCAATGGCGTTTATGCCTTTATACTGGAAGGCGATTTTACCATTGCAGGTGAAAAGCTTAACAGGCGCGATGGCATTGGGATAAGTGATACCGATAAGATAAGCATTGAGGCTAATTCAGACAAGGCTGAGATATTGCTGATGGAAGTACCGATGTAATACCAATTACGAATTAAGAATTAGGAATTAAGAATCCGAGGGAATTTTAATTCCAGTTGGGGAATTTATCTTTCAGTTTTTTATTGTAAACCTCGACCTGTTTTTGGTTACCCAACTTAGTACAGCAGTCAATTATATTGAGATACAAAGAGTGAACACATCCCGGCTCGCTGTTTCCACAAAAAAAGTAGAGATACTTCTTTTCAATTTTCTTTAAATACTTAAGGGCGGTTTTATAATCGCCCTTTTCTTTATACATTTCATAAAAATCGAGGCAAAGATACCGGGCCATTTCTCTTCGGCCAACCTGAACCGGAGTTTGAGGGGGTAACCAAAACGACCTTAAATATTTCTTGCCATATATAATGGCGGTATCGTATCTCTTATTCTTAAAATAGGTATCGGCTAAATGAAAGTCTACGAATTTCCCTTTTGCTTCTTTTTTATTATTCAACAATTGGTATTTATATGCCCCTATAATACTGTCGGTGTATTTCATTGAATCAGAATTAGTAATTGGCATCCTTAAGGCACCTGCTTCCACCCTTTTATCAAAGCAAAAGAAACCAAGTAGAAACAAAGCAACTATGTAATAACTTTTATTCATATTGTTCAAGTTTCTTTTTATACTTATTAATCCCCACCCCATCACCCAGTTGAACATAACAATACAAAATATTGGTATAATATCGCTTCATCTTCCCTCTAAAATTAGTACCGCTGCCGTACCACCATTGCTCAGGGTTATGAGTTACCAGGTACTTTGCGGCTTGCTTGTATTTATGCCTTGTGGTATCAATTTGAAATAAAATATCACTTGTTTCGAGTTGAAAATTTCTTCCTCTGCCATAGTGACTGTAGGCAAGTTCATTGTCATCATCTTTTGCCTTTTTAACCTTCTGCTTCAAAAAAATATCGCCATACTTACATGCCGAATCGTATTGCTTTTTATTAAAATAGGCTTGAACAATATAAATGTCTATAAATGCATATTCGGCCAATCTTCTATTTACTGCCAGGCATTGCATACTATACTTTATGGTAGTATCATCGCTGCACATACCATTAACCACAACATTAACCATACGCTCCTGTATAGTAAAAATATGTTCCAGGCTCAAACTATCTTTTGGTGAGAACTGCCCGAACCCTGCAATGGAAATAAACATTAACAGAATACTTATGTGGTTTTTGTTAAGCATGGTATTACCAAATTTAGGTAAAATTTTGCGGAAATAAAAATGGATTACCCCGATGTTACTATAACTTGATTGGTGAAATAAGCAGCTCTGTTTTCAATTCTTAGCATCTGGTTTAACCATTACCTTTTCAAAATATTTGCCATTAAAGTGATAACGCTCATTTAAACTGGTAACAATAGCATCATCTTTAACAATCGGAACAATAATATCGTTTGTTTTATTATCAAATACAATGCGGTGGTTTGTGAGGCAGCGGGATGTTATAGTAGTATCTGTCAGAAATACATCGTACATGAAACCAAGTTCACCAACCATATCCGAATCTCCCTTTATTAAATTAATATTGGCATTCAGCTTTCCATTTTCAATTGCAAAAATTTTCAACCCCTCATACCTTTGGCAATTATCAATAATATCATGAATGGAACCCAGGTAATACGTTTTACCATGTACCTTAAAGGTTGATATATAAGTATACCAATCGTATGACGAAGCATCTTCCCATTCTCCAAAATCGGGCATGATACATGAATATACACTTCGGCCAGACTTGTATTGCACCACCGTAATGTTTTCCTCATTTTTTGACTCAACTCCATGGTCCCAGCTATATATTCGAAACAACCCATCACTGGACGTAACTATACTAATATCCTGTTTTCTTAATGAATCGAAATCATATTGTAACGTAGCCGGATATTTGCTTGTATAAAACACAAGCTTTCTTTGTAACATATTTTCGGCACTATCGGCCAGTATAATAGCATTATTAACATCCTTGTTTCTGAAAGCTGTGTCGCGAATACTCTTAAATTTCACAATATACTTCACAAGAGTGTCCTCAATTACTTTAGGGCTTTGCCCAAAACTAAATATTGAACAAAAGTGAACTAACAGTATCAGAAAAGCAATCTTCTTCATGGTCCACTGTCAATTCTCCGCTGTCAATTACTTAGTTGTCTTCTTTTTCCGTATTGGCGGGTTTACCGGTTTCGGTTTATCAACTACCCTTTCAAAGTACTGGCCCTTGAACTTATAGGTAATGGTCATTTCAGTCATTTTGCCGGTTTCGGTAACTATAGGTATTTGAAATTCGTTGGCTATGGTATCGTACGCTATACCATTATCAGAGCCTGCATCGCCCGAAGCAATAACATCGTACTTATAACTCAGTTCGTTATGCAGGCCCGTTTTGGTTTTAAATAAATGCACAGTATCATTCAACCAATATTTTGCCTTACCTCTTACCCTGGCACTATCAATGGTAAATATCTTTATACCCTCTTCTCTATTGGTTGGGGTGTACTTGTTTATATACGTTGCTAAGTAATAGGTTTTGTTATTGGCGGTAAGGGTATAAATAGCATCGTAAAACGCCTGCGATGCGCCTGTAATGGCAGTATCGGGGTGAGGCAACAAGCACGATTTTACTTTATCACCTGCTTTATACTGAAACACGCTGCGGTAAAAACGGCCAACCATATTGTGTTGTTCTTCCCACACATATATCCTGAACAGGCTGTCGTCAGATATTATAATATTCACATCCTGGGTGCGCAACAACTGGAAATCCATAGTGAGTGTTACCGGGAACTTAGAAGTATAGTAAAGCACTTTGTTTGCAAGTACTGTATCTACTGGTACTATTGGCGTTACGTATACCAAAGGATCAGTCGTATCTTTTAAGGCCCTGCCAGTAGTAGGATTAATAGCAATATTACTGCCCATTATAATAGAATCATTATAAGCCGCACGCTTTTTAAAGCAGTTCACCAGGTCTTTTTCAATGGCTTTTTCATCTTGTGCAAAAGCAGAGAAGGAAATAAGAGAGAAAATGAAAAGTAGTTTGAACTGGCTCATGCGAAATAGGTTACTCAAAGATAAAGCAAATAGTGATTAGTGTATAGTGGGTAGTGAACAGTTAAAACACAATGGGTAGTTTAACTAGTCACTACCCCCTAGCCTCTGGTCACTATTTCTTAACCTCCGTAAAGTAGTTGTTCTTAAACCTGTATTCGGTATAGGCAGTAGATACTACCCCATCTTGCCAAATGATTGGCACATATAATTGCTTCGAACTTTTATCGAAATAAATGCAATGGTCAACCGCACCGCTGGCATTGCCCATTTCATATTCCAGTTCGTTTACAGCAGTACCGTATGTATTGTTTACAATAATGTGGGTCGAATCATCAAGCCCGCCTTCAGAGTTTTTTGAAAACACCTCTACACCCATTGAATAATCATCTTTCGAGCGCGGGGTAATGAATGTAGCCAGGTAATAAACCCTGCCCTTTGTTTTCATAGTATATAACCTGCGGTATTCGCGGCCTTTTAAAGTAGAAACATCGTTGCCGGGTATACTTACAGATGCCTGCACTGATTTATCATTGCCCTTATACTGAAATACATTTATAAAGTTGTGCTGCCTGGCATTACCATCATCCCAGCTGTATATGCGGAAAGAATTATCGTCGGATGAAAGCACGTTGAGGTGATCGTAGTATTTCAGCAATTTAAAATTATCGCGAAGTGTTGCCGGGTAAGTATTGGTATAATATAAAAGCCTGTCACGCAATATCGAATCTTCTTTAGCCGCAGAATCTTGCTGCATACGCGACCTCCAATAATCAACACGCTGAAAATGGTATTCCAGGTCATCCTGCATCTTCCATTCGCTCTGTGCCGAAGCAAATGCGGTAATGGCTACAAAAGATAGACTTAAAATAACTCTGTTCTTTATCATGGTATGAAGATTGTATCACAAATCTATAAAATTGCTTATTGTTGTATACTATTTAAGTCCACATTTTAAATGAAACCGGTTAATTCGCTGTTATTTCTCTTCTTTATCTGCCTGACAGCCATTGGATTACATAACCATGCCATGTGGCTAGATGAAACGAGCTGCTGGCTGGTAGCAAGAGATAGCAACAGTTTTGGTGAAATGCTTCAAAACAATGCCAATGGCGGCCACCCTATCATTTGGAATTTATTGCTTTTTATTTTAAGCCGCTTTACTCAAAGTATAATTGCGATGCAGGTATTGCATCTTTGCATTTCGGCAACAGCAGCATATTTGTTTTTGCGCTATTCACCATTCTCTGTATTATTCAAAACAGGTGTGTTGTTCAGCTATTTCATCTTCTTCGAATACAACCTAATTAGCAGGAGTTACGATCTGTCGTGGTTGCTTATAGTTGTTTTTTGCACACTGTATATGCAGGAGAAGAAAAACTATTTATTGCTAACAATTACGCTAATTCTATTAGCCAATATTCACCTGTTCTCGTTGTTTGTATCGCTGCCGCTTTTTATTATCACTCTTTATTCTTACTCAAAAGAAGCAACAAACATCAAAAGAAACCTGATACTCTACTGTTTGCTTTTTATTGCAGCTGTTTCATTCTCCTTATATATCATCATTCCGCCTGAACAGACTTTAATAGTACGCCAAACAGCAGGCCATTACACCGATTACGGAAGAATATCAAAAGCTCTGTCGTACTTTGTGCGTGGCTATTATCCCCTGCCCGATTTTACCGATGTGCATTACTGGAACACCAATTACATAGTCAACCACGCTAAAATACTAAGCATTGCTCTTACGCCCTCTTTAATCTTAATTCCGCTGGTGCTATTCTATAATAAGCCTTTGGTGTTATTGCTTTTTCATATCCCCAACCTGCTTATACTGTTATTCATTTTCAGACTGCAACTATTGACCAGTGTGCATTATAAAGGGTATTTGTTCATGCTTCTTATAATATCATTATGGTTAAGCAAAGATGAAAGCCTCACACGTAATTACTTCTCGGCAAAATGGACCGAGCGTTTGAATAAGCGAAAAACATGGACCTATATTCCTTTTATATCAAGCATATTGATCTGCCAGGTTGCTGCAGGTGCGTATGCTTATTATAAAGATGTTACTTCTCCACTATCGGAAGGAAAAGAAGTAGCCAATTATATTAAAACAAATTCGCCTGATGCATTGGTAATGATCGAACCCTATTACCAAGGCCCGGCTGTGGCAGGGTATCTGGGCAAAAAAGTTTATTACCCTGAAAAGAATATGTTTGGCAGCTTTGTTAACTGGGATAGTATTCCGCATATGAGCCGCAATGCATTGTATAACAGCATAACTAATAGGATAAACGCAACCACCGAAAAGAATATCGCTTTAGTGCTTGCTTATTCTGATGACAGCATAAAAGCAATGCAGCACTACATAGAGACAAGTAATTACATTATAAAAGAGAAGAAGGAGTTTACCCGCGGAGCAATACGTAGCGAAAACTATGTGGTGTATTTGATTGAAAAGAAATGAGTATTGAGATATGAGAATTGAGAAATAACCAATACAGCCTTAGCATCTCTTTGACTCAATACTCAATACCCAATGCTAAATACTCTGTACTATTTTTAAAGGTATCCCGCCATTTTATACGACACATAGCCTATCCATTCATGCAACAGGGCTTCCCAGCAATAAATGGCACCCAGGTCGGGAATGAACATATAATCGAAGTCGAATTTCATAGGGCCCGCAATTCTATCTGTAGTATAAGCAAGAGTATGTATGCCCACTTTATTAAAACAGCCTATTGCCCTGCGCATATGGTAACCTGATGTAATTAACAGGTATCGTCCGTTTTTAGCAACACTATCTAAAATAGGCTTTACAAAAGTGGCGTTCTCATGCGTATTGCGCGAGCGAGGTTCAATCAGTATAACTGAATCGGGTATGCCAATATTTAATAAGTACTTATGAAGATTAGGCGCTTCAATATTTGTTCCTTTCAAATTACCCGAACCACCGTCAATTAATATCTTCTTCACTATTCCTTTTTTATAAAGCTCCAGTGCCTGGAACAACCTGTCGGCCCCATGCTGAAACTGTACACGCTCAAATTTATCATCGTAATCGGTATAACCGCCTAATACAATGGCAACATCGTACTTTCCTTTAATTTCATATTGTTGTATGGCAGGTATTTCCCAACGTATCATTACTTCATTCAGCATAAAACTATTCGAGAAGAAATAGAGCACCACTAACGATGCTATGAGGAAACGTTTCTTAAGCGGTTGTCTTTTTACCAGCACGCCGCAAAGCAACAAGCCAAACACCCAGAAAAAAGGGCTGATAAAAAAGGCAAGTAATTTTGATAAAATAAAAAACATCTTTTCAGTAAATAATTATACAGTATAAGCGTCTAAGGACAAATAATATTCATTACACGGGTATGCTTTCAATTCCGGAATGTGTTTAACAATAACAACATATTGTAATTCCTCAATATTATATGGCCTGTAAAAATTGGGGTCATCATCTAAAGGAACGATAATGGTTTTAAGTATGTCAATGGTCAACTTATCTGCATTAATTTCTTTCAGCAGTTTTTCATCTCCGCTCTTTTCAAATACCAGTATGTTGCGTTCAATCTTCATCTCCACTATTATATCATTTTATAGTTTCTGCCATCCCATGGGCGGTAACCGAGTATTTTAGTTGTAACCCGGGCAAAACGTTCCTTAGGCGAGAGTTTTCTTTTGCTCTCATCGTAGGTAAATTTCCAGTTCTTCATTTTTATGCGCGGATGCATAATTGCAGGGTGCTGCCCGGTAAACCTCGCCAGCAATTGCATTTTGGTATAATCGTACTCGGTTGCATTGCCCACATTCTGCACCAGCCATTCATCTTCGTGCCACATTTTATGGAACGATCCCTGTTTGTTCTGCTGGTTTTCGGGGTGCTTTACCCAACCATAATGATACACAGTAGCACCGGTCCATTTCACATTCAATCTTCTTCCGCCTGTCAATAAATCTTCATTTGTTGGCGGGGTATCATACCAGCGGAAGCCCTGTGCATCGCGGTACGAACGTATATGCTTATTGTTACGTATTATGCGCACATCGGCCGGGTACCATTTATAAGAATCACCCACGTAATCATACGAACCATAAAAATGCTTGTAACGGAACAGCAGTCCCTCTACTCTTTTATCATTTTTCCATTTTTCCATGGCTGCCTTTATGTTGGCCATATCATTCTCGTGCAGCACCTCATCAGCTTGCAGGTAAATAAGCCAGTCGGCATCGGCTGGTACGGCATCGAGCGCTTTATTGGTTTCAACAGCAAGCAATACGCCACCCGTGCGGAGTGAATCGTCCCACACGCTTTCAACAACTTTTATTTTTTCAGAAGGAATGCTTTTAATAAGGTTAAGGGTATCATCATCTGACTTACCCACGCTTACTATCACCTCATCGCATAGCGGCAATAACGATGCCAGCGATTCCATAACAGGGTAATCTAACTTTATTGCGTTGCGCACAAAAGTAAAGCCGACTACTTTCATGTGTTATATGCCCGTGTAAGTATGCGGTGTAATTTTCTTCAGCTCGGCTTTTACCTTGGCACTCACCTTAAGCCCGTCAATAAATTTGACGATTTGCTTTTGGGTAATAGTTTCGTTAGTACGGGTAAGCGCCTTCAATGCCTCATACGGATTAGGATAACCTACGCGCCTCAATATAGTTTGTATGCCTTCAGCTACAACGGCCCAGTTACTTTCAAGGTCTTGCTCAATAGCACTTGGATTCAGTAATAATTTGTTCAGCCCCTTCATTACCGATTTGTAGGCAATCATTGAATGTGCAATAGGCACACCCAAGTTACGTATCACGGTAGAATCGGTCAGGTCGCGCTGTAAACGAGACACTGGCAGTTTTGCAGCAAGGTGTTCAAATAAAGCGTTGGCTATACCCAAATTACCTTCGGCATTTTCAAAATCAATAGGATTTACTTTATGCGGCATTGCCGATGAACCTATTTCACCTTCTTTTAATTTTTGTTTAAAATACCCCATTGATATATAGCTCCACATATCGCGGCACATATCAATATATATGGTGTTGATACGCTTCAGGCAATCACACAACTCAGCAAGGTCATCGTAATGTTCTATCTGGGTAGTGTATTGCTGGCGCTTTAATCCTTCCTGTTCTAAAAACACATTACCGAACATCTTCCAGTCGATGTTAGGGTATGCCACATTGTGCGCGTTAAAATTACCCGTGGCACCGCCAAACTTGGCCGATACCGGTATGCCCTCCAATGCATTTATCTGATCTTCCAGCCTTTCTACATACACCATAAACTCCTTCCCCAGGCGTGTAGGCGATGCAGGCTGACCGTGTGTAAAGGCAAGCATAGGCACCTTTTCCCATTCAGCAGCTAACACCGCAACTTTAAATAAAACCTCTTCCAATTCAGGTAATATCACTTCCTCCAGGCATTCTTTCATAGCCAGCGGAACAGCAGTGTTATTAATATCTTGCGATGTGAGGCCAAAGTGAATGAACTCCTTGTAATCTTTCAGCTTCAGTGCATCAAACTTTTCTTTTATAAAATATTCAACCGCTTTCACATCGTGGTTGGTAACGCTCTCCAGTTCTTTAATGCGCTTTGCATCAGCCGGGGTAAACTTCAGGTATATATCCCTCAGCTTGTCCAACACCGGCTCCTTTATGCCTTTTAACTGGGGCAGCGGTATAGAGCAAAGTCCAATAAAATATTCCACCTCAATACGCAGGCGGTATTGTATCAGTGCATATTCCGAAAAATAGCCCGAAAGCTGTTCTGTTGTTTTTCTGTATCTTCCGTCAACCGGAGATATTGCCGTTAAGGCGCTAAGTTCTGTTAGTTTGTTCATAGCACAAAGATAAAGAAAAGGCTAAACAGGACAGGGGCTAGTTTATTCCTTCACTTTCTCGAAGTATTTGCCCGTAAAACGATATTTAATAAAGCGGGTAGTAACTGAATCGTTTTCAAGTACCACTGGTATTTTTACAGTCCGTGTTGAGTCAACAAACTCTATATCATTGTCCGTTCTGTAGCCCTCCTTGGTAATAATGCTCCCGGTCGCTTTCCAGTCGTAACTAATAGAATATTGCATACCGTTTTTGGTTTTAAAAACGCGTGTTTCGTCATTTAATTTGCCATTAACTATTGAAAATGCTTTAACCGCATCATTATAAAAGTATGATGACTGCTGAATATGCTGTGCAACAACATAAAAGGTATTACTATCGGTTTTAACCGTAAGCAAATCATAAAATAAGGCATCTGGTACCTGTGACCTTCGTTTAGGATACATTACAACACTAACTCCCTTCCCATCTTTAAACTGAATAATAGTAGTGTAACTGCGGCAAGTACCGCCCTGGTCATTATCCCAGCTATATATACGGAAGAGTGAATCGGAAGAAGTAAGAACTGACACGTATTTATCAGATAGTTTTTTAAATGGCCAATTTACCGTAGAAGGGTATTTCTTCAGGTAACGTACAAGCCTTGCCGTAAAAATGCTGTCATACCTACTCGCTGAATCATATACACTCAGGTAGTCATACTTATCATCGCAGGTCTTTTCAAACCAGGAAGCTTCTTTGCCTTTCAAATAGGTAAGTTCTTTCTCAACAGAGATCATTTTATCCTGTGCATGCCCAATACCTATATTGAACATGATCATTGCCATAACAATCAGTTTATTTATTCTAATATTATTCATTCCAGTGGCTGATTGTAATTTATTCTACTAATATACTCAATAAATATTTGTTAATTTGGTAACTCAATAGACAATTATCAATCTATTCATTTTATGAAAAACTTCAGGGTTTTGTTTGGCTTAATAGTACTGATAGTTTCCTGTTCTACCAATCCAAACGCAACTATTTCAGCCACTAACCCACCTCCGCTTAATGCCCCTGCTCCTTTCCGCCTCTATTCCAATAACTTTAAACAAGGCGATACCCTATCACCCATATATACATGCGACAGTAGTAATATTTCGCCCGAGTTGCACTGGAACAATGCTTTAAAGAATACCGCCAGCTATGCACTTATAATGGATGACCCCGATGCTCCTATGGGTACATGGGTACACTGGGTATTGTATAATATTCCGCCAAAAGATACCGCGTTGCATGCCAATATGCCAAAAGATACCATGCTGGCCGATGGTGCCCGTGAAGGAATAACCAGTTTTGGCACCGCAGGTTACGGAGGCCCATGCCCGCCAAGCGATTACCACCATTACCATTTCAAGATCTATGCTCTCGATATTATGCTGCCCTACCCTGCAGGACTAACAAAAAAGCAATTACTTTCGGTTATAAAAGGACATATATTGGCGGAAGCTGAACTGGTTGGAGTCTATAAAAAAGTTAAGAATTAAGAACTAAGAGGTAAGAATGGAATTCTTTAAAGCAACATTAGATTCTGAAAGCATTAGTTCAACCATTATGTCTCTGTTGCCAATTTTAATAGGCATTGGGGTGCTTGTAATGCGAAAAATGAAAGACCTGCCAAAAGCAGGCAAACGAATCTCACTCTACACAGGTTTATTTTTAATATTGCTGAGCACTACCATAACAGTTATAGGATACGTATATAGTATACAAGGTTATCGGGTAACAACTGATAAATTGGTAATTCAACGACCATTTAGCCAATTCAATGTGGAAACACCTTTAACAGATATAAAAGAAGTGCGATTACTCAACGATTCAGATATGGCGCACACAGAGCGTCCGTTTGGCAACGATGGACTTTTTGGCTATACAGGTAATTACCGCAACCCCAGGCTGGGCGATTTTAAGAAATATGCCACCAGCCACAAAAATCTTTTGCTTGTTACATTAAAAGGTAATGGCGAAAAGTATATTATTACACCCGATAATGTTAGCTTAATGGATACGCTTAATAACAGGATATTGAAAAAATGAGAATACAGTCAACTTTAACAATTGCATTTTTAAGCAGCCTCTTTTTAGCAGCCTGCAATACCGATACAAAAAAAACAGAACAGAAAACGACTTCTGATTCAACCAAGAGTGTAACACCAGGAGCTACCAAAACTAAAGATAGCAGCACATCAACCGCTATGCCGGAAAGTGGCTTCACCAATAAAGCCGAAGCCAAGAATCAATTGGTAAACGGCTTGCAAGAAGGCAAGTGGATAGAATATTTCGATTCCTTGAAATGGAAACCTACTAAAGACAGCAACAACGCAAGCAACTATATACTCGCCATTTACAAGCATGGTAAGCGCGATGGATTAGTGAGGTGGTATTATATGAACAATATGCTGTTCCATGAAACCACTTATAAAGATGGCAAGGCAGACGGCATGTCGAAAGCTTATTTCAAGACGGGCAAAGTAAGAGCCGAATATCCGTTTACACAAGATAAAGAGAACGGCCTCGAGAAGCAATATTACCCTACGGGCATCATTCGGCGCGAAACCCCTTATACCAATGACCACATAGATGGCATTGTTAAAGATTATTACGAAGATGGTAAACTGCAAAGCGAAACACCATGTGTACATGATACCGTAGAAGGGATCAGGAAAGAATATGCCGAAGCTGGTAATGTAACAAGGGAGGCATCCTTCAGGAGTGGTAGAGAAAACGGCACCTGGAAGGAGTACTACGACAACGGTACTTTAAAACAACTCAGCATTTTCCTTAACGGACAAAAGGTTGATGAGAAGAATTACACCGAGGCTGGCGCTGAAATTACCGACCCCAAGAAAGAGCACCACAAAATACCTCATAAGGAGGCTAAGTAGATAGTAATGACTGAACCCACTAAAGAAAAAGCTGAATACTTTTTCAAATACGAATATGGATATATAAATATCGATTCGAAGAATCTTTATTTAACCAATTCGGGTAACTGGTCTGAGATAGAGGGCATGGAAGAAAAATCGCCTAAGACAGTTAAAAAAAGTGACAGAAGGAAATTATGGATACTCATATACCTTATAATAGGTTTTAGCTTTACTATGTTATTGCATGCAGGCCATTTAACGGGCAATGGTGCAAGCCTTGTTCTGGCATTATTACTTCCACTTAGTTGTATTCCACTTTACAAATATATGCGCAATGAACTGGGGCCAAAATATCTAGTACCCATAAAGAAGATCAATTCAGTAGAAGATGAAAATACAGGCATACGCCTCAACTTTAAAAATGAAAGCTACGAAGACGATACTGTATTTCTCAATTACCCTAGGGGACTTGATGCGGAGAAGCTAAAACAGATACTGGAAAGTTATAAATCTGAATAATTAAAATCTCCCTAATGAGTCTTTGCTTTCTGCGTTAGGGATAGTAGCGGAAAGCCCAAAGCGAAGCGAGGACTTGTAGCGAATAGCCCGACCCTGACGAAGGAAGGGGAACGTCCAAAAACCAACAAGATGGTAAGATTGCTTCGTACCTCGCAATGACGTAAACACGTGGTCTAAACTCATAACTTATCCCAAAGGGATCCATTTGGATAATTCATAACTCATAATTAAAAAAAACTTACGTTTGCAAAAAATATTGAATATGAAAAACATAGCAGTAATAGGTTCAGGTACTATGGGCAACGGAATAGCCCACACTTTTGCACAATGCGGTTACCAGGTAGCGCTTATAGATATATCGGCTGATGCTTTGGCAAAAGCTATTGCTACCATTGGCAAAAACCTCGACCGCCAGGTTACCAAAGGAACCATTACTGAAGCTGATAAAGCAACTACACTAAAGAACATTACCACCCACACCGAACTGGCTAAGGGCGTTACCGGCGCTGAGCTTGTGGTAGAAGCCGCTACCGAAAACCCTGAAATAAAATTCAAGCTCTTCCGTGACCTGGATACGCTTTGCGCACCAACAACCATATTGGCAAGTAATACCTCATCTATATCTATCACCAAAATTGCTGCACAAACCAAGCGCTCTGATAAAGTTATAGGTATGCACTTTATGAACCCCGTACCTGTTATGAAACTGGTAGAGGTCATTCGCGGCTACAATACATCTGATGCAGTTACTGCACTTATCATGGACCTTTCTAAAAAATTGGGCAAGATACCTACCGAAGTGAACGACTACCCGGGCTTTGTGGCCAACCGCATATTAATGCCTATGATAAACGAAGCCATCTACACTCTTTTTGAAGGAGTAGGTGGAGTTGAAGAAATTGATACCGTTATGAAACTGGGTATGGCTCACCCTATGGGCCCGCTGCAACTGGCCGATTTTATTGGCTTAGATGTTTGCCTCTCTATATTACGTGTATTGCACGATGGCCTGGGCAACCCTAAATATGCTCCCTGTCCGCTGCTGGTTAACATGGTTACTGCCGGCGACCTGGGTGTAAAATCGGGTATGGGTTTTTATAAGTACACCGCAGGCAGCAAGGACTTAGTGCTGGCGCCGAGGTTTGCTTAGGCCTCACCCAATTCAGTAAGACCTCACCCTACCCTCTCCTCGAATAAGGAGAGGGATTGAATACTTTCGTTTCTTATATTTGAAGTATCATGAAAAAATTCGATTTCGAATCATTACTTCAAATAAAATCATTGAATGGCCGTTCCGAAAAGGACAAAATAAATATTGTCGCTTCTTTAATAAGTTATTCTTATAAAGCTTCAAATATTTCCGGTCTAGAGCATGCTCTAATGCTTTCTCAGCAAGTTAATATTCTTGATTTATCCTTAAAGAATCAAGTATACCATCATTATCATGCATCACTTGGATGGTATTATAAAGGCCTATTAATAAGAAAGTCAACAAAAACTTCTTGGGCCTTTCAGACAGAAGAACTGAGTAATGAAATATTTCACCTTAGAAAAGCCATATCTCTTCCCGGCTTCAAAAACTTGCCCAACAAAAGTAAATTTAGAATATATACTAATCTTGGTAATACATTTAGTACAGTTGGAAGATTTATAGAAGCACATGAATATTGGAATAAAATACTTGATATTGATGATGATTTCTCAATGGCATTGGGGAACAAGGGCCGTATTCTACATAATTATTCATGGTACCTGTTTAATGATTCATGGAGGAAAATTCTTTTAGCTTTTTCTTATAACAACTTGGGAAAAGCATTACAAAAGAAAGAAAATATTGAAGCCACTGAAACTGTTGAACATTTTGAACAAATATTAAAAAAAACAGAGCCGTATGTGGCTGAAAAATATCGTTCAACATTACCAAATTTAAACACCCTCAAATTAAAAGGAACTAAAAAGTTAAACGCATATAGAAAATGGGCTTCAAAAAATGGGCTTTTTATTAACCCTTTGAATGATATATGCACTGGCTCTATAGCATGCAGTGATGGCCTTACATTGCCACCAATATCAATAGAGCATAATACTCCACCAACATCTATTTTACTATTCAATCAAATAAAACAAGAATTTGCAACTGCAAGATTCACTTTTTATAAAGCGACCAAGAATAGGAGACCACATTATTCAGATATTGATGTACTCTTATCTGAAGCAGATGATCCAACACTATTAATATATAACCCTGATACTTATTCTTATAATATTGAACTCTTAAAAATTACATTTAGAGTCTCATATTCCATTTTAGACAAGATTGCATATCTCCTAAATGATTACCTAAAACTTAATCACTATCGTAATGATGTAGATTTTAGAAACCTATGGTATATTGACAAAAATAAGGACAAGAAACTCAAACCTTTTTTTGAAAAATCAAATAACTGGCCTTTACGAGGCCTATATTGGCTAAGTAAAGATTTCCAAGAGATAGAGGGAGACTATAATGAAGTTATAGAACCTGATGCAAAAGAAATAGCCATGATTAGAAATTTCATAGAACATAGAGCGTTTAGGGTATTTGATAGACTTCCTCCCAATGATATTGACAATTCAAAAAAAAGTCAATCATATATTATTACACGTAAAGAATTTGAGCAAAAAACATTAAAAGTTTTAAAGCTTACTAGAGCTGCAATAATGTATCTTTCATTAGCAATTAACCAAGAAGAAAAAAAGAAAGAGCATTCAAAGGCTAAATCTGGTACAATTAATATGGATGCGATACCTCATTCAAATAAAAAATAAATATTCCTCTCCTACCTCATCTTCCAAACCATTTCAGCATTCAGGAAGTACGTTAAATAAGGGTTTAGTGCCAGCCTCGAGGTCTGCGCAATCTTATTTCTTAGGAGCCTCCCACCTACCCTCTTCATCTGACTTGGGCGGGTGTTTCAGGTTAAAGATAAGGGCTGAATCATCAGCGAAATCGTAGGTATAGGTCGGTATTTTTATTTTGCCATTCTTCAGTTTAGTTATCATTCCGGGGAAGGCCTTTAACGTATCTTCTATTTGTTTATTTATAGTGTCGTTGTGTGCAAGGGTCTCTATCCTGTCCATGCCAAACAAGCCATATTCACTCACCATTTGCGGAAGCTGTGGTAATTGCCAATCGTGTATCATAAACGAAAACAAATCGACCCATTTGCCATTTTTATACGATGCAATATGGTAGGTATTTACAGATGACCAATCGGCCCAGTCAATTACATAACCTATCTCATCGCCTCCGTCTCCATCCAGGTCGCCTTCGTTATGCAGCCATGCAAGGCCAAGTAGTTGAGGATTGTCAGATATATTTAATGTATCAATACTTTTATCGCTGCACAGTACAAACGAATAAGGGTCATTATGTACAGTTAATGAAACCAATGTATCATAATCTTCCAGGCTGTCGAAAGCCTTGTTGGTCTCTTTACCGGTAAGCTTATTAAAGTAATGCTCTACCAGTGTATCTGTTTTTCCATCGCCGTTAAAATCGCCTGTAATAACAAAACGGTAGCCGGCAACAGGCACTAGTTTTTTAGGTATATAGGGCTTGTTTGAATCTGCTCTTGCTTTATTTATCTTGCTCAATTTAATGCTATCGTACCTGCGTATGGCAATACTATCAAGCGATTGGTGATACTGAACCAACCAACCCAGTTTGCCACCCTTTGCTAAAGTAGCCGAATTAGTCTTTCCGCCATGGTGCCTGCACGAAGCAATAATGCCTGCAATAACAAGCAATATAAAAAAGTAGCGCACCCGATTATTTTTGATGTACATTATATTAGTTAAACACTATAAATATACATCTTCTGACCCTATTGCGCTATCAAGCCCTTTTAACGGTTCTGGGACGGGCAGTGTTTTACAAATATTGCTTTAGCCATTCCTTAGCCTCCTTTACTTCGGTAAAATACTCCGATGGAACAGAACGGTTATTTAGTGTAAAAAATACTTTAGTAAGAATTTCACCCTTCACCGATTTAAATATTACTGCCATTTCTTTAAACAAAAGTGGCATTTCTATTTCCGTAAGGTCATGTATGTCCGTCCTGGCTTGTCATTGCCGAACTTGTGGTGCTTAAAAGCAAGCATACTTTTTTGTTAGCGGTAATCTCCCTTATAAATGCATAGTTCTCTTTCCGATTTGGTAAAGTACGAGGGGTATTTTTACCTTAAGCACACAATATGCTACTTTCGTCAAACCAAAAGGTCGCTAATTCACCTTCATACACTTTTGTATCTACCGGGGGGCTACCATAGTTGCAATATTTTACTCAATTCAGCAATACCGCCAAATTTAGTTAGATACAGCTATTTATGGAATATTGCCTAAATTAAACCATCACCAATATAATATAAGAGCAAGTATAATAAAGAAGCAACAGTATAATCGCTTTGGTTATTTCAAATGTTTCTCCACCCAATTCTTTATCAGACCAATAGTCCCTCTCCAGTAAAATTCAAGGTGCTTATAGGTAGTTTCGTTGGGGAAGCCGGAAGCAATAACAGTTAGCAAAGTATCACTACCCACAGGTTGTAATTTAAATTCAATAGCTGAATAACTCTCGGGTTTATCGGGCAAACGAGATATAGAACTTAAATAGTTATACTTAAAAATTTTAT
>Ga0210396_10000868_pt1 | contig 34965 bp, 28 predicted proteins | sample IncBWH17OmetaG_FD_155466 | JGI IMG/M metagenome (GOLD analysis project Ga0210396, IMG submission 155466) | Forest soil microbial communities from Barre Woods Harvard Forest LTER site, Petersham, Massachusetts, United States - Inc-BW-H-17-O ...
TAGTTCTACGGCTGTTTGTCGCCTAAGCGATCCACCGTTTTGCGGCGCAACGATAAGCGGGGCCCAGTCCGTTCGCGTTTAGTTACTCGAGTCGCCAAAATCACTTCGCGCCGCCTTTCAGGTACTGATCGAACCAGTCGATCGTGCGGCGAATCGCGTCAATTTGATTTTCGCGTTTCGCGAAGCCGTGGCCTTCGTTCGAATAGTAATGTGCGTCCACTGTCTTGCCCGCGTCTTGCAGCGTTTTCACCACCTGCTCGGCCTCCTCTTTAGGCACGCGGATATCGTTATCACCCTGCAACACTAGCAGCGGCGCTTTGGCATTGTTGATATACGTGAGCGGGGAATCGGCATCGTAAATGGCGCGGTCTTTTTCCGGATCCCCGAGCAGGGATTTTTCGTATTGCTGCAGGAAGGGATCTTCGTGCTGAAGCATCGTGAGCCAGTTGATAATGCCGTATTCCTCGACTGCGGCGGCCCAAACATCTGGGGCTTTGCCGACGGCCATGAGTGTCATGTAGCCGCCGTAGGAGCCGCCGGTGATTCCGATTTTCTTCGCGTTCACGTAGCCGGTGGCTTCCAGGAATTTCGCGCCGTAGACTTCATCCTGTAAGTCGCCGCCGCCCAAGTCTTTCACGTTGGCTTTCTGAAATTCCATGCCATAACCAGTCGAGCCGCGAACGTTCGGCGCGATGCAAATGTAGCCCCGCGTCACTAGCGCAATCACCGTACGATTGAAATAGTCCGTGGTCTGGCCGGTGGGACCGCCGTGCGGCAGCACGATCGCGGGATTCGATCCGTCGCGCTTCAAATTGAACGGCATCCACACGAACGCGCTCATGATTTTTCCATCGAAGCTGCGATAGTGCACCAACTGCGAAGGAGGAATTTTTGCAGCGGTCAGGCTGGCAATCGCGGAAAACGTCAGCTGTCTGGGTTCACGCTTGGAGATGTCGTAAACCCATAAGTCGCCGGGCTGCGTGGAACTCTGGTGCTCGACAAGCAGGCGCGCACCTAGGTGGGCGAAGGGCGAAGGATTGCCGGAATAGCTGTTCAACCCGGGCGCGAGATTGATTTTGCTTCCGCGGCGCGTCGCGCTGTCCGCGAGGTAGGTGTCCACGCGACCGTCTTCGTTCACCGTATATGTGAACTGCTTGCCGTCCGGCGAAAAGTCTCCGGCATTCACTTCCCATTTCAGGTCGGTTACCCAGGTGATATTCCTGGTGGCGACGTCGATCTCGGCCACGTTGAGGTAGCCGCCGGGCCGGTCCGCAGTTACCAGCAACGTGCGGCCGTCGGGCGAGATCGACGACGATATGGTTCGGTGCTCGCCCCCGTGCGGCGTTAAATTTTCCTTCTCGCCGGTCGCGGCGTTTATGCGATAGACATCCGCATCAGTGAACCCGGCGCTGAAGCGCGTTGAGTAGATGTATTTCCCGTCGGGGCTCCACATGCCGGCATTCCACAAATGATCTTGGGTATTTTCGTTGGTCACATTGCGCACGGCGCGCGTGGCCCAGTCCATAATGGCGACGTCGGTTGAGGGCGAGGTCTTCGGCTTGTATTGGATCGCGAGGAATTTTCCGTTGGGCGACCATTCCGCGCTCGTTTCGGAAATTTCCGGCGTGTTCGTCAGATTCACTACCGCGCCGCCATTGCTGGGAATCGCGAAGAGGTCGTATATTTCGCCGCCGCCCAGATCTGACTGGAAGACGATCCAGTTGCCATCCGGCGACCAGGTAGCGCCGGACTGCCGGTCATCGGACTGGCTCAATTGAATGGGCCAGCCGCCGGAAGCGCTCACTTTCCATAGATTGTTGCGCCCGGTGAGGTTCGTAGTGAAGACGATCTCCTTACCGTCGGGCGACCACGCGCCGCCGCCGACCGAGCGCGTGAAGAACAGATCGTCCACTGGAATCGGCGTCGCGCCCATGCTCGGTAGCGAAGCAATGGTTTTCGGGTCGGTAATTTCGCGCGTGTCCGGCGAGTCCGATGCAAACACGGTGAGCGCGAACACTAGAATGAATGCCAAGCGGCTAGGTTTCACGAGTGTCTCCTAATCAAGGGAAACGCGACATGATAGTTCGCAGCTGCGAAGACAGTCAATCGGTGGGGCTGGCGGCGAAACAAGTCGTGATTTGTGACTCGTGATTTGCAATCCACGCCGGCGGAGGGGTCGAAAGGTAACGATTAGAGCAGTCCAAAACCTTAGTTTTGCCCATTCTGCTCGAGTGGTCCAAAGTTTCGCGATCCATCGCAGTTTAGGCGATGCGGGTGCTGGATGAATGTGCCGCTGGGCGGCTCCGCAGGGTGCGGGTTGGTTGCTGCAGCCAACGCAGCACCGACGTGGTGAGGTGTCGAGTATTTTCGGCGTTGCGGCGACGCTGCGGGTGGGCTGCACTGTTCTGTAAGCGTCGCCAGGCGGGCTGTGAGACTGCCAGAGCGCGCACAGACGGCGCTGGCTGCGGCACGCCCTGATGCCGAACCGGTGCTGATTCGCGCGGCGTGTGACGGGTTGCCGCTTGCAGCCATTGCAGCCAGGACCTCGCGAAATCCGGCCACGCAAGGTTGATCCTCACGCTCCAATTCCTGCTTCGCAACGCCGTCCACCGCCTGCCGACAGCTTGGGACGATGAAAGCATGCGCGTTTCAACGCGCGCCCGAAGGATTCGAGCCTGCGAGGACGTCGCGGCGATTCCAGATCTTGCTCTGCTCGCGACGGAGAGAAAATGGCGTCTCCAGCGCTTGCCGAAGTCAAATGCTGGCTCCGGAGTGCGCGGCTGTACCTTCGCATCGCGTGCCGCTACAACTAACGCGGATGCCAGTTCCGCCATCAGCGCATCCGTCGGAGAACATAATCCACGGGGGGAGATTACTTCTTTCAAGCCCAGCGCGACTGGCGGCTGCGAGCGGATCTGCGAGGGAAACTCGATTGGAGGGTGCGGGGTACGGGGCGGTTCCGAAGCAACGTCAGCAGCTGGGGACTTCGCGGGTTGGTAAACGCCGCGCTGCGCCGCGGATTCGGCGGGAGCAGCAGCCGCCACGAATCGTCGAGGCGCTTCCCCGACGACCAGACGCGGAGTGAACAACTCCAAAACGCTCGCACCATCGGCACCAAAACGCGAGCCGAGCGGTCTCCCGCCATCCAATTGAAATAGATGTGCGACTTCGCCGACGGTATTTCCCGGCACAGGGCGGAGACGGTCGCGGGATGCTCGCATGAGGGCTTGCTCACAAAGCAGATTCAGGACGCGAGGAATGCCGCCTGAATACAGGAACAAAGCCTGCAGCGCTTCGGGATGGAAAATCACCGCGTCCGAATCAGTACCGCCGGCTACGCGGAGGCGGCTCCCGACATAAGCGCGGCTTTCTTCGAGCGTAAGCGGCAGAGTTCTGCAGCGCACCGCCACGCGCTGGCGCATCTGGCGAAGTCCGGGACGCTGAAGCATTTCTTCAAATTCCGGCTGGCCGCACAGGATGATCTGCAAGAGATTTCCCTGCGGCGTTTGCAGGTTCAAAAGCATGCATAGCTCTTCGATGACGTTCAGCGCGAGGCCCTGAGCTTCGTCAACGATGAGGACGGCGGTTTCACCGGCGCCGAAACGATCCTGCAGCCAATTCGTAAAGTGAGCGAGGGGCGTTCCGCGTTGAGGAGTGAAGGGAATGCCGAAATCGGTCAGGATCAAATCGAACAGCTCGCTCACCTTCAAATGAGAATTGAAAATGAATGCTTTGGGGATGCGCTCGTGATCCAGCCACTCCATCAAGTGGTTGAGCAACAGCGTTTTACCGGTGCCGACTTCACCGGTAAGCAACAGCAGACCTTTGCGCGAGCGGATACCCTCAATAAGCTGATCCAGGGATTCTTGTGTCTGCTGCGTAAGGACGAGATAGCGCGGATCGGGATTGGCTCGGAAAGGATTATCAGCCAAACCCAAAAAGCTAGAAAATGGCCCGGTCATAAGTGTTCTCCAGGGCGGGGACACACATTCTAGCAAAACGATTTACCAAGGCAATGCGGTTAAAACTGTAGGCCGCGCGACACAGCCGAATCCGGCCCGCCCGTAGAACAGATGAGCCACCTCGAAGATGCTTAAACGAATTTTTCGCCATCAGCCGGTCTGATAGTGGCGAAACCAATCGGAGCTGCGCGGTTGACAGCGATGCGATCCCTTGCGCTTAGCAGAGGCTTCATGTCTCGTTTTCTCCTGTGTGCCTGGACGCGCGTGCCCGCAAGGACATCGACTATATCCGCCGTTCCCTTGTACGGAATCATCACCGTTCACGAAGTTTGTGAAGCGAATCTATGAAGTCATCCACGTTACTGTTGCGTTCGTCGAATCCTTCGCACCCGTGTCGAGCGTTCCTTGTGGCGTAAGCCGTACGGCGTCGTCACCGGATGTGAAGAGGTACGCCAGCTCGTTGTGAATCGCATTGCAGGGTAGACGTAGGCGCGACGATAGTACAGCCTTTGATTTTCACGCAATCGCATGGTGGTAAGGTCTCGATGTGATTCATCTGCGATAGCACACGAGCCCAGCCAACATTTTCGAGATCTTCGGGACAGATCGCTCGACGGCGAGAGAGGCGCAGGGCGTATTTCTTGGCCATCTTTCGCGCAGTCCGTATTACGACGGAAGTGATCTTGCCGATGATTGCGTCTCGATCTATCACAAATTTCCGCCCCTTGAGACGAGACGGTAGCTCGTGCTACGGCCTCCCCCGGGGTTTAGAACCAAGATGCCTTTATCAATGAGATCGGAGATATCGTTGATCGCAGTGTTGTGCGAGCAATCCGTGATTTTTGCCCACTTCTTCGCGGTTAATGGCCCATCGAACCTATCAAACAATTTGCTTAGGATTTTCTTCTGACGCGGGTTGAGGATAACCGAGCGGCTTTTCAGATCGCCCCAAAAGGACTCCTTTTCCAACGCGCTATCCGTTATCAGATTCGATTTTTCAATCGCCCGGTCAAGGCACTTCAGGAACCACACGAGCCATTCAGTGATGTCGAGTGAACCCTTCTGAGTCTTTTCCAAAGTGTCGTAATACGCTTTTCGCTCTTCGAGAATCTGAGATGACATGCTGTAAAAACGTTGTGCGCTGTTATCCGAGCGTGCGAGACACAATTCAGAGATCGCTCGCGTTATCCTTCCGTTGCCGTCATCGAACGGATGAATCGTGACAAACCAAAGGTGTGCGATCGCCGCCTTCAAAAGTGGATCTGGCTGGCCGACGCCGTTGATCCAATCAAGGAACGCCGCCATTTCGGATTCAATTCGATCGGCCGTGGGGCCCGTGAAGTTTACTCTTTCTTTCCCTTCGTTCCCGGAGACGACTTCTATTTCTTTGTCGCGCCAAGCGGCAACACGAATTTTGCGTAGATCACTATAGCCGGTAGGGAATAGGCTGTTGTGCCATCCGAAGAGACGTTCGGGTGTTAACGGCAATTCATATTTCTGCGTCGCGTCCAGCATCATCTTGACGATGCCTTCGACGTTGCGATTCTCTCTTGCGGGGATGCCGGCGACTTTTAGATTCAGACGGCGAGCGATCGATGAGCGAACGCTTTCAGGATCAAGGACAACGCCTTCGATCGCACTCGATTTGATCGTCTCTTCGGTCAGAACTTTGAGGGTAGCTTCCCAGCGCGATGAAAGTCCGTAACTCTGCATTTTCCCAAGCAGCGTACCTTGGTGGAGTCTAACTAACGATGAGAGTCCGGAAACCATCCCGGTCTCCCAAACGAACCGCGGCCAGTCTGTGTGCTGGTGTATGTATTCACCCAGCATTCTCACAACTATTCTCCCAATGTGCGATTCTTAAGCTAACAATATTCTCACAATTATCCTCACAGAAGTTAAGCATTTTTATCCGGGCTAAAGCCCCAAGGAGCCTTATATGAGCATTTCACCAGCACGACAGGCGTTCGACGCCTCTTCATCACACCGTCCCAGGCGGCGCAGATCTGCGACGCTGCCTTTGACGGACGCCGCAACCCGACTTGTCCGATCCACCGGCGCGAACGGGAACCTGTTCCCGATCCTGGATGGTCTAGCCGCGTACAAAATGGCCACCAGGTCGAAAGCGAACTTCGCGACGCGCGGCCACAGGACGTGGCCCTACTTCTCGAACTCGAGTTGATACGCCTTAACAGTCAGCGTATGTTTGAACTCAACATCACCGTGCGCCCTACGCTGAAAGCGAAGGATTGCGACACATCTCAATCTAAGGGAGTGCCTGTGGAGCGGGTTTCCATCCTGCTTGGGCATTCGTCGCCGCCAACAACAATCCAGCATTATTCAAGTTGGATTCAGGCTAGGCAGGAGCAAGTGGAGCAAGATGTGCGATTGACCTGGGCTTAGGCAGTTGAGCGAGACCGTCGTATATCGTACATGGGTTATTGGCGTTGCTAGAATGCACGTGGGCGCGGTAGCCAAGTGGTAAGGCACAGGTCTGCAAAACCTGTATCGGCGGTTCGATTCCGCCTCGCGCCTCCAAAATTTCCGCTTTGAGATCTGGCCCTGGTTATTTCGAGATTTGGGTTTCGACCTCGGCTAGTCGCTTTCTTACTGCGTCGGCGTCGGGGGCGTTGGGGACGGCTTTCAGGTAGGCGCGAAGTTCGACGGAGACGCCGTAGAGGTCGTGTTGGGCGCCGTAGATTTGCGCCAGCAGCAGGCGCACTTGCGGGAGGCGGTGGGAATGATCATCGTTAATCGTCTTTAGCGCGTCGTTTTGCGCTTCGGGCAGCTGTTCGAGATGAAACTGGGCTACGGCCGAATAGAAATGTCCGTAGATATTTTGCTGTGGCGCGAGCGCGAGCGAACGATCGGCCAAATTCAGAGTGAGATGCCAATCGTTGTTCTGCGCCGCGATGTCGGCCAGGCAAAGGTATGCTGGCGCGTAACCTGCGTCCGCGCCGGATGCTTGAGAGCAGGCGTCGCGCGCTTCATCGACGTGGTCGCCCGCTGCGAGAACCTGACCTAGCAAGGCCCATGCGGCGGCATATTGCGGATATATCTGAACCGCCTTGCGAACATGATCTTCGGCACTGGCGAGTTTTTTGTCCTTCAAGTCACTGCACGCCTTATGGTACTCAGCTTTAGCCTTTCCGGGAACTTTTAGATCGGCTGCACTGACCGTGCCGGGCATCTTGTCGATGCTCCAGAGCAGGCAGGACTCTTCGGCATCTGGAACAACGACAGGTGGCATCGCGCCTGTCGCGTCGGGAACGGCATGGTCGGGCGCGGAGCTGTGCAGGGGCCAGCCAGGTGTGTTGTCGTGCTGCGCTGCGAGTGTCGGCGTAAATAAGAGTACAGCGAGGGCGCAAAGCGCGAGGCCGCGCGCGATTGGTGCTAGGAGTGGACCGAGCGTAACCGGGACCGACATTTTGGCTCTCCGGTAGACAAGACTCTACAAACATTCTACATCAGTTCGGGGTACGAAGGGTGGCCTCTGGGTGATGTGAGGCGGCGAGGTGTGGAGCGCGTGGTTGCTCGCGGAGTGTTTTGCCTAGGTGTACAATCCGCCGCGCTGGCGGGCGGGCATGCGGGAGGGCGCGGCCAAGAGGACAGTGATCGGGTACTTCGATGGCTATTGCGTGGTGTACGACCCGGTAACGTTCGCAATCCTGAGCTTCGTGGATCTGCTGGACTGACCCGCGGCTTCGGTCGCTGTGCGCAGGTGCTTCTGGGAGAAGTGTGCGCGGCGCTTGACAGCGCGATGCTGATGACTTCACAGTGGGCGGCGAAATCATGACACCTGTACAGACGTCGCTCGCGTGGTCGGTCGGACTTCTTCTTGGCATGTTGATATGCCTGGAAATTGGATACCGCATCGGCAGCTACGGAGTTGAAAAGCATCTGGACCTGGCGCACGAGGGCACTGGAACGATCGAGGCCGCAGTGTTCACGCTGCTGGGATTATTGCTGGCGTTCACCTTTGGCGGTGCGATGTCGCGGCTGGATGCGCGGCGCGCGTTGATCGTGCAGGAAGCGAACGCGATTGGCACGGCGTATTTGCGGCTGGATATTTTGCCTGCCGCGGAGCAGCCGGGGATGCGCCAATTGTTCCGCCAATATCTGGATGCGCGGCTGAGCGCTTATCAAAACCTGCGGCGACGCGACGTCGCCGACCAGGAATTCGCGCGCGCCGCGGCCATGCAGCAACAGATTTGGTCGCGCGCGGTGACCGCCGGACAGAATGATTCCACGCATAACGTCGTCAGGATGGTGCTTCCGGCTTTGAACGACATGAGGGACGTAACCACCTCGCGCGCTATCGCGCTGGATACGCATTTGCCGGCGCTCATTTTTCTGCTGCTGATCTGCGTGGCACTGCTGAGCGCTTTGCTGGCTGGGCATGTAATGGCGAAACGAAAACACCGCAGCGCGCTGCACGTGATTTTGTACGCGGCGATTATTTCCGTCACGATTTATGCAGTGCTGGATTTGGACGAGCCGCGATCGGGGTTGATCCGGCTGGATCGTGCGGATCAGGCGCTGATCGAATTACGCGATTCGATTCGATGAGTCGGCGCAGGGTCGGAAATCCCAGCCGTGGGTTCGTAGCGGCGGCCTTCAGACCGCCATCGGTTGGTGCCGCGAAGGCGATGGCGCACTCCAAGTGCGCCGCTACCAATGCAAACTCAAAAACGGCGCCACGACCTTGCGATCGTGGCGCCGTTTTGCTAGTGGAGCCGTGTTAACAGCCTCCCGTGGGCGTAAGCGTTACCGACGTTGGTGATTGTCACCGCCTCCATGTGAACCGCCGCTGCTGGCGTGTGCGCCGCCACTGCTAGCACGCGAACCACCGTTGTTGTGCGGTTGGCTCTGAGCCGCGGGTCGTCCCGCATTACTCGGCGGACGAGACGAGCTCTGGCGCTGCGGTGCCGGCTGGCGACTCTGGTGCGAAGGAGCCGCGTGCGACGTGTTCTGGCGATACGCCGGGCTGGATTGCTGGCGGGTCGCGTTGTTGTGCTGCGGCGCGTTGAACGAGCGCGTGTTGGACGGGCGCGGGTTCGACGAGCGTAGGTTGGAAGCACGCGAGTTAGACGAACGCGATTCCGGCGGACGCGCGTTGTTCTGCTGCAGGCGGGTTGAATTGTTTTGCGAACGCGTTACGGGCGTGCGATTGGCGTTGTTCTGCGAACGCGCAAAGGTGTTGTTGTTGCGCCCGTTGCTGCGCGCTTGCGTTGTGTTGTTCGAGTTTCGCGCGGCGTTGGTAGAGTTTCGTGTGTTGTTGTTCGAGCGCGCGAAGTTCGAGTTGTGATTGTTGTTCGCCGTAACCGTGCCGTGATTGGAGAATTCACCCGGTCGCGCGGTAGCCGTGACAGACGGCCGGCCATGATTCACCGAAGCAAACTGAGCGCGGTCGGTGCTTGCAGCATGCTCGTGCTGCGTTTGCGCTGAGGTTGCGCCGATGTGATGGTCGCGATTCGCCGCCATTTCCGCGGAAGTCGGACGAGCGTTGACGCCGCCGCGGCCGCCGTTGAAGCTGACGCGATTCACGTTCGTGTGATTGTTGATCACCGTGCGGTTATATACGTTGTGCACGTTGGTGACGTTCACATTGTTCACGCTGCGGTTGTAGAAGAAGTGGCCGCCGTGCCAATAGCCACCTTCATAGCCGAAGCCGCCGTAGCCGAAACCATAGTTAATGCCGCCGTAGAAGCCAACGTGCGGGCCCCAGTAGCCGGCGTGCCAGAAATATCCGCCGCCACCCCAGCCCCAGTAGCCCGGCGTCCAAAGGAAGCCGACCTCAGGTGCGATTACCCAGGTGCCGGGGACCCAGTAATAGCCGTCAGGTCCGTAGGCCCAATAGCCCGGCGTCCAGATGTAGCCATCTCCCGGGCAGGGCGGCTGCACATAAACCGGCAGCACCGGGGGAGCGATAGTGATGGCGACTCCAAAGCCCGCCGAAGCAGCAGGCGCCATGGCGGCTGGAATGGCCATGAGAACGAACGCGAACAGCAGCAAACGAATGATGGGAACTTTACGCATGATGTCCTCCCTCCAAACGAAATCAACCCCCTCAGTTTCTTTGACGCTCGGGTCAGCTGGGATGACTCCCGCTACTAGGTTAAACACCGAGGACAGGCGAAAGTAGCGTGGCTGCAGATCATTGAAACGGAAGGGCTTGGAGGCGCATTTTCGCTGTACTTCGAGCCCGCCCACGGGCGCGGGCAGAAAACAAGAAGGCGCCGCCCTATCCGCGCGACGACGGCGTTCGCAGTGCCGCGCCTCCGGCGCTGGGGCCTTGCCCGGTGGACTCTAAAGGAGATGCCAGGCCTGGATCCTTCGGTTCTGATCTTCCGCCGTGGTTTGTCGCGGGGGCCGGACATGGCTGTTGCCCACGCTGACTCGTGTGGGCGTTGACGGAGGCTGCTGGCAAGCGTAGCGTTGCGTCGGAAATGCCTGCGAGTGCAATTATGAAATTTCCTGTCTATTTGCATTTAGGTTTATGGAGAGTGCACCCGCATGTCGTCTTTGAGACATTGGCTTACGCGGTCGCGTTTCGCGTTTATTTATGGATGCGCAGACGCAATGGCGATGCGTTGCCAAACGCGAATCGGTGGTGGGTGATCGCTGCGGCGGCGTTGGGCGCTGTGGCTGGTAGCAGGGTTTTATATTGGTTTGAAGATCCTGGACTCACGCTGGCGAACTGGAACAATCCGAATTTCTTATTCGACGGAAAAACGATTGTCGGCGCATTGATTGGGGGTTTGGTCGCGGTTGAGTTGGTCAAGAAGCGATTGGGAATCACGCGACGGACAGGAGATTTGTTTGCCGTTCCGCTGTGCCTGGGCATTTCTATTGGCCGGATTGGGTGTTTTCTAACAGGGCCGGAAGACCACACGTCCGGCACACCGACTTCATTACCTTGGGGCGTGAATTTTGGAGACGGAGTAGCTCGCCATCCCACGCAGTTGTACGAAATACTCTTTGCTGTCGCTCTGGGAGCGTTACTGCGGCGGCGCCTGAAGCGCTCACACCTCGAAGGCGACGTTTTCAAGCAATTCATGGTTGCGTATTTCACGTTCCGGCTGGCGTGCGATTTTCTGAAGCCGGACGTTTCGGTTTTTCTGAGAATGTCGTCAATTCAGTGGGCGTGCGTGCTTATGCTTTTCTACTACGCGCCGGATATAGGGCGTTGGGCGCGACAGTGGAGAGCGCGGCCGGAACGTTCCGACCGGCCGGTCGAAATTCGGTCAAACGTGGAGGCTGGCCCATGAATAGCCTGCTCAATCCGGGTACTCCGCCGCCACAGATCCCACCCGAGAAATCGGAGTGGCACCCGATTGGCATCACTCTCGCTGCGGCGGTGCTGCTGGGGGCGGGATCCTGTGCTGGCGCAATCGCCGGTGGGGGAAGCTGGGTGACCGAGGTGTTCGCATTCCTATTTTTTGTTTGCGTAATAGTTTTTTTGGGAGGGTTGGTCTGGGCGTTTGGCACGTGGGCTCAGAAGTTCAGGCGTGGAGGATAGCGCTATGGGCGAACGCGTACGGCCTTATCTGTTTTATGACGTTGCCATAACCATTTGCTCCGTGTGCTTCGGGAAGTTGGAGGGCAAGATCGTCTTCGAGAACGACAACGTTTTTCTGCTCAAGCGATGCCCGGAACATGGGGAGGAACGCGTCTTGATTGCGGACGATGTTGATTACTACCGCCGGTGTCGCGAGGTATTCATCAAGCCCCCCGAAATGCCGCGCGTCTATAACACTCCTGTGAAATGGGGATGTCCTTACGACTGCGGGCTGTGCACGGACCACGAGCAACATTCGTGCCTGTCTCTGATTGAAGTCACCGACTCTTGTAACCTTCGCTGCCCCGTGTGTTACGCCAACAGCGGCCCGGAACGTTTGCAACACCGGCCGCTGGCGCTCATCGAGAAGATGTTTGAGGCGGTGGTTCGTAATGAAGGGCATCCGGATGTGGTGCAAATTTCCGGCGGCGAGCCGACGTTGCACCCGGATTTTTTCGAAATCCTCGAACTCGCGAAAGCCCGCCCGATCCGCCACTTGATGGTTAACACCAACGGCGTTCGGATCGCTCAGGATGAAGATTTTGTGCGGCGGTTGGCCGAAGCGACGCCAAGTATCGAGATCTACCTGCAATTCGATTCCTTCGAGCGGGATGCTCTGTTGGATCTGCGTGGGGCGGATTTGCGCGGCGTGCGGGAGCGGGCGCTCGAGCGTCTGAACAAATACAACATTTCGACATCGCTGGTAGTCACTTTAAGAAAAGGGCTAAACGATTCAGAAATCGGCAAGGTGATCGATTTTGCGCTGACTCAGCCGTGCGTGCGCGGAGTAACGTTGCAGCCGATTCAGGACGCCGGCCGGCTGGATCGATTCGATCCTGCGAAGGACCGACTGACCCTTACCGAAGTCCGGCGCAGAATCCTCGAACAGACAAGCGTGTTTCGGCTGCAAGACGTAATTCCAGTTCCATGCCATCCCGATTCGCTGGCTATGGCATACGCGTTGAAGATCGATGGCAAGACCGTTCCGCTTACCAGTCTTATTGACTCCGACGTGTTGATAAACGGGGCGCGCAACACGATTGTCTACGAGTCAGACACGGCGGTTCGCGATTGTTTGTTCAAGCTGTTTGCGACGAATCATTCGCCAGAGTCCGGAGCGACGTCGCTCCGCGATTTACTGTGCTGTCTTCCTCGGGTGCAGGTTCCGGATAATCTTGGTTACCACAACATATTTCGAGTGCTTATCGTTCAATTCTTGGATGCTCACGCGTTCGACGTCCGGTCCGTTAAGAAAACATGCATTCACATTGTGCATCCCGATGGCCGACTGATCCCGTTCGATACATATAATTTGTTTTATCGCGACGACCTTGAGAAAACGCGGCTTAGCCCGTTGCGCGCTCTAGCGGCGCAACGAGCAGGCAACGTTTTGAGCGTCCCGCTTAGCTGAGGCGAAGGCGCTGGCCAACAAATAAAGGCGTACCAGCGGTGGCGCTGGCTGGAAGATTGTGCGGGACCGAACTACGCTTGTTCGTAGTCGCTGACTAGCCGTTTACTTCAAGAGCCCGCGAAAGGCGACCCACCCGCCAATGGAGTCGGCTTGTGGCATGTGTCGCGCGCTGCTGTGTTGTTACTCGTAGCGCAGGGCTTCCATTGGATCGAGTTGCATGGAGCGCCTAGCTGGGGCGTAGCAGGCATAGAGGCCTATTCCGCCTAGCAACAGAGTTGCTGTGCAGTATGTGAGCGCGTCGGTGGGGCTCACTCCAACCAGAAGGGTAGCCATTGAGCGTGTCAGGCCCCAGGCCAATAGCAATCCGGAGAGCACGCCTCCGATCACCAGCAACAATCCTTGCCGCAAAACCAGTTGCAGGATGTCTCGCCGGTCGGCGCCGAGTGCCATGCGGATGCCGATCTCATGGGTACGCTGGCTGGCGGCAAAGGACACCACTCCATAGACGCCGACGACGGCCAGGGTCAATCCTAGAAGGCCCATGGCTGCGGCGAGAATCGCACCAACCTGGAAGATGAAGAAACCGTTTCCTCCGGCGAGAGACTGCCGCATCGTTTGAACGTCTGAAACCGGCATGTTGGGATCGAGCGCGAGGACTTCGTTCTGCATCTGGGCGATCAAACTCTCGGGCGGCAGTGAAGAGCGTACCTGCAAGGTCCGGTAGGCCGAGAAATTCTGAGCGATGGGAACAAAGAAATACGGTTTCTTGTCCCAACCGACGAAAATAAACTTTCCATCCGCGGCCAATCCGACGACCTCGACGAAGGGTCCCGTTGCGCTCTTCAGACTGAAGCGTTTTCCGATGGGATCCTGGTTGGGCCAGAATTGAAGCGCCATGGTCTGATTCACGACTGCGACGAGCCGAGCCTTGTCGTCGTCATTTTCGCGGAACGCGCGCCCGCGCAGCAGCGGAACACGCATGGTGTCGAAATAGGACGCGTCGACATGGTTGTAAATCACAACGGGAGGTGGCTGGCCGGGAGTGGGCGGTTGTCCTTCGATGTAAACCGAGCTGCCGTCTTGCACGGTTCCCATGGGCACACTGAATGCGAAGCTGGCCGACTGCACTTCGGGCAGCGCGCGGACCTTGGCTTCGAGGTCTCGATAGAAATTCTTGGTGCGGGCGTCGTCGTATCCGACCTCTCTGGGATCCAGGGTCAAGTTGAGCACGTGATCGGCATCGAATCCGAGGTAGGAGCGCTGCGCGCGCATAAGGCTGCGCACGAATAGCCCAGCAACGATTAACAAAACCAGCGAGCCCGCGACCTGAGCCACCACCAGAAAGCTGCGTACACGGTGGCGGCTGACTCCTGCTGTATCGCTTCTGCCACCGCTCTGCAGCACGCTATTGACGTCCATGCGTCCGGCGCGCAAAGCGGGCCACAATCCGACAATCGCGCCGGTGAACAGAGCAGCGGCCATGGAGTAAACAAATACTCGCCCATCAAACCCGAAATCGAGCCGAACGGGAAATCGGGAGGATGGAAGGAGCGAGGCAACGGCCCCGCTCGCCCACACGCCTATGGTCAGTCCGCCGAGGCCGCCGAAAAGCGCGAGCAGGATGCTCTCGGTGAGCATTTGACGGATCAGGCGCCCGCGGCTCGCACCCATGGCGGCGCGGATGGCCATTTCGCGTTGCCGCATGGTCGAGCGCACCAGCAGGATATTGGCTACGTTCATGCAGGCCAGAAGCAGGACCAGAGCCGCCAGCGCCAAAAATATGCCGGCGATGAACGGAACGATATTGTTGGGAAAGGGCTGTGGCCGCGCCAGTCTTTCGGGAATGACGCGGACGGATATTCCCTTGTCGGTCGCGGGATATTGTTGTGCCAGCCGCTCCGTGACTACGTTCAGCGAACTTTGCGCTTGCTTCAGGCTAACGCCCGGTTTCAGCCTGGCCATCACGGCGAGAGCGCGGGAGGTGCGGTCGGTCCAGAACGTCGCAGCATCCTGCGCCGGCAACATGTTCATGGGGACGTAGCCGTCCAAATTCAGGGCGAAGTTCGTGCCTTGAAATCCCTTCGGCGTCACTCCAATGATTGTGGCCTCTTGGCCGTCGATCAATGCTTGCTTTCCCAAGACGCTGGCGTCGCCGCCAAACCTTTTTTGCCAGAAGTCATAACCCAGGACAATGTAGGGATCCTTGCCGCCTGCTTCGCCCTCCGACGGGAGGAACAGCCGACCGAACGCCGGCTGCAGGCCCAGGCCTGAAAAATAATTTCCGGTCACATAGCCATAGACGAATTGATTTGCTTTGCCGGCGTAGCTGAGGCCTCCGAGATCGACCCGCGAAGCAAACACGTCAGAGAACGTGTCTGCCTGTTTGCGAAGATCAACGAGTTGGGAATAGGAAAGCGTGAAAATTCCCAGAGAATCGCCCCGTACTTGGCCTGCGAGCACCATGACTTGTTCTGGCGATTTCACCGGCAGGGGCCGTAGGAGAATTCCGTTCACCAGGCCAAAGATAGCGGTGTTGGCGCCGATGCCCAACGCCAGAGTGAGGATCACGATCACGGTCAGCAACGGCGATTTCGCCAGCATCCTGAGGGCGTAGCGGAGGTCCTGCCAAAGTGTGGCCATGAGCGTTCCCTCCTGTGAGTTTCCTGGGTAGTCAGAGACCAGCACACCATCGTCCACGAGGCTGCGCTGGAGATCTCTATGTCGGCAAGGAAGTTAGAAGGAGGCAGGCAGGTTTTCTGGAATGTTCGGTGGGCGATTCCGAGACGCGGTGTTGCGGAACCGAACGGCTGACTCACGGGGATTCGACACGTGGAGCTCAAAAGCGGGGGTAGTGAGGCGAGCCAGCCTCGCTGTAGGGCTCAGCTCAAACGAAATACGCGGAAGGGAGGCTGCGCGAGCGAGCGTACTCTAGCACTGGCGGTCGCGGTGTCAAGTGAAAGTCCGATGACAGACGGTGGGTTTGAGTTACGCGAAGCAGGGAGATGGATTGTGTGACGAGCAAAAAAAAAGGGCGTCGCGGTGATTGCACCGGACGCCCTTTTTTCGTCGACTACTTTTTGTGCAGATTTCGGCAAGATCCTTCTGGCCACGACTGGCGGCCCTCAGTATAAATCGCCCTGTGGGGCGATTTAGTACATGCCGCCCATGCCGCCGGCGCCTGGGGCGCCGCCGCCGTGAGCTGCACCGGCTTCCTTGGGTTCCTTGATGTCGGCCACCAGAGCTTCGGTGGTGAGCATCAGGCCCGCGATGGAAGCTGCGTTTTGCAGCGCGAGGCGAGTGACCTTGGCCGGATCGATCACGCCTGCTTTAACCATGTCGCCGAAGTCGCCGGTGTCCGCGTTGAATCCGAAATTCTCTTCCTTGGATTCGCGGATTTTGCCGAGAACGACTGCGCCTTCATGGCCGGCATTGTGAGCGATCTGACGGAGAGGCTCTTCGAGCGAGCGCTTCACGATGTTGACGCCGATGGCATCATCTTCGTTCAGCTTGAGCTTATCGAGAGCCGGGATGCAACGAACCAGAGCCACACCGCCGCCGGGGACAATTCCTTCCTCGACTGCCGCGCGGGTTGCGTGCATCGCGTCTTCGACGCGCGCCTTCTTTTCCTTCAGCTCGGTCTCGGTCGCAGCGCCGACTTTAATTACAGCCACGCCGCCGACCAGCTTGGCCAGACGCTCCTGCAACTTTTCGCGATCGTAGTCGGAAGTGGTGTCTTCTACTTGAGCGCGAATCTGGCGGACACGGCCTTCGATCTCGGAAGCTTTGCCGCCGCCTTCGATGATCGTGGAGTTGTCCTTATCAATGGTGACCTTCTTGGCGCGGCCGAGATCCTCGACTTTCACGTTTTCGAGCTTGATGCCGAGATCTTCGGTGATGGCCTTGCCGCCGGTGAGCGTTGCGATGTCTTCGAGCATAGCCTTGCGGCGATCGCCGAAGCCCGGAGCCTTTACCGCAGCGCACTGCAGGGTGCCGCGGAGCTTATTCACGACCAGAGTCGCGAGCGCTTCGCCCTCGACGTCTTCGGCGATGATCAACAGGGGCTTGCCCATCTTGGCAATCTGCTCGAGCAGGGGAAGCAGGTCCTTCATCGAGGAGATTTTCTTTTCGTGGATCAGGATGCGGACATCTTCGAGGGTGCATTCCATGCGTTCCGGATCGGTGACGAAGTAAGGCGAGAGGTAGCCGCGATCGAACTGCATGCCTTCGACTACTTCAAGGTTGGTCTCCATCGTCTTGGATTCCTCAACGGTGATGACGCCATCCTTACCGACCTTCTTCATCGCTTCGGCGATGATGCTGCCGATCTGCTTATCGTTATTGGCGCTGATGGTGCCGACTTGCGCGATCATCTCGCCCTTAACGTCCTTGTGCTGCTTCTTGATTTCGTCAACGGCGATTCCGACAGCCTTCTCGATACCGCGCTTGAGGGCTGTGGGGCTGGCACCGGCTGCGACGGCCTTCACGCCTTCCTTGAAAATGGCTTGCGCGAGAACGGTTGCGGTGGTGGTGCCGTCGCCCGCGACGTCGGAAGTCTTGGAAGCGACTTCACGAACCATCTGAGCGCCCATGTTTTCGAGCGGATCCTGCAGCTCGATTTCCTTGGCCACAGTGACGCCGTCCTTGGTGATGATCGGCGAACCGAACTTCTTTTCGATGACCGCGTTGCGGCCCTTGGGGCCGAGCGTGATCTTTACCGCGTCCGCCAATTGATTGACGCCGCGGAGGATCGCCTGGCGAGAATTTTCACCAGTTACGATTTGTTTTGCCATGATTGTCTATCTCCTCTTTCGGATTCTCTTGAATGGTTAGTCCGGCAGCTGGCCCCCGATTGCGTGGGAGTTTGCCCCGATTGGATCGGGGCTGGCGCTGTCCAGGAAGTTACTTTTTGCCGCCGGCTGCTTTGGCGCTGGGGCCGATCTTAGCGAGGATTTCGTCTTCCTTTAGGATCATGAATTCCTCGTCGTCGATCTTGATGTCATTGCCGCTGTACTTGCCGAACAGGATGCGGTCTCCGGGCTTAACGTCGAGCGGGATCAATTCACCCTTCTCGCGGCGTCCACTGCCCACGGCGACCACTTCACCCTCTTGGGGTTTCTCTTTAGCCGAGTCCGGGATGATGATGCCACCCTTCACGGTTTCCTTTTCTTCCAGGCGCCGCACGAGCACGCGGTCGTGCAGGGGCGTGATATTGACTGCCATTGTGCAATTCCTCCGATTGTGTGGTGAGTCTTGCGCGCGAGGAGATTCAAGGGTCAGGCGACCGATTAGCACTCCACACGGGCGAGTGCTAATTTAGCACGGTTGGGGTGAGTGTCAAGCGAAAACCATGACAATTCGACGCTCACATTCTGCGCACTTCTATGTGCATGTAACACGCTTGTTTTGTTTGCGTTACTAGTTGTCGTGTTTTTCCGACACTTGTGGATTGAGTTGTGCGGGGCGTGAAGCTAAAATCCGTCGCGCGAGGGACTTGTGTGAGTTTGCTTTTTTATGCGCGGCTGATTGGATTGACTGCTGGAACGCTGGTCTATCTTTTTCTGATCGCGCTGATACTGGGGCACCGGCGGCCGCGTTTTTTCGAGCGCTTGCTTTTCTTTTTGACGCTGTCGCTGTTCTTGGCGTACGCGTCCAGACTGCTCGAAGTCAACGCAATAATCGCCTACGGAACGCCGCCAGCTGCAACAAAGCTTGTTTATTCGATCTTAGGCGACCTGGGAATGGCTTTTCTGCCGGCGCTTCTCGTGCACATTCACTTTGCGTACGTTCGGTCCATACAAGGTCGGGCGATGCCGAGAGGGAGCGGCGCCATCGTGTGGATGTTCTATGCGGTTCCGTTTCTCGATCCCTTAGCAAGGTTGTTTGCTGTCCGTGAGTATTTACCTTACGTCAGTGTCCCCGGGGTGTTGTCCTGGCTCGCTGCCTCCAGCAAGGACAGCTTGTTCGTGGCAGTGCTGTTATGCCTGGCCTTCGAGTTCTCAATTGCAAGGACATCAATTGAGAGGATAGAGCGTCGTTTCTTCTGGTGGCTCGGTGGAATTTCGAGTCTGGCGTTCATTCCGCTGGCGCTGCGGGAGGGCATCGCGACGATTCCGCCGCTGAGAGGTGGTGGCACCGCGACGGCGCTGATCCTGTGCGGAATTCTGCCGGGCGTGCTGCTGATCTATTTTGCGTTGCGACACAATTTTCTGGAGTACGGGGCGCAGCGGAATTTGGTTTATGCGCTTTCGGCGACTTTTTTGGCACTGCTCTATTTGGCTTTGGTGCGGCGGGTGGGGACCTGGCTCGAACCGGTTTTGCCGCCGGAGGCTACAGCTAGTTTTTTGTTGTTTGTGCTGATTTTTTTGTTCGAGCCGCTCGAGCGGGTGATTGGGCCGGTTTTGCATCGGGGGATGCGGGAGCGCATGAGCCGAGTGCAGCGGCTCAGCGTCGAGTTGCAGCAGGAGTCGCGGCATGGGAGCGTAGGCCACTTGGTGACAGAAGCGGAGAAGCGCGTGCGGGAGGAATTTGGGTTGGCGGCCATGCGGCTTTCGGTGCCGCGCGATAGTGCGCTCGCGGCGCTTGCGTCTCCGGGCGGCTTGGGGCACGTGGCGCAGATTCGTTTGATGAAGGATGGGCAGGAAGTGGGTTTGCTGGAGGCGGCTTCTACGGGCTCCTATTTGACTGGAGAGACTACGGCAGCGCTCGAATTTTTGGCTGAGCAATTGCCGGGGATGTTGGATCTGGCGCGGTTGATTGAGGAGAAATTGCGTTTGGAGCGCGAATTGGCCGAGCGGGAACGGATGGCGTCGTTGGGACAGATGGCGGCGAACGTGTCGCACAATTTGCGGAATCCTTTGAGCTCGATGAAAACGGTGCTGCAGGTGCAGCTGGAAAATCCCGATTTGCCGCTGGATGTGCGACGGGATTGTGCTTTGGTGGTGAGTGAAATTGATCGCATGAGCGCGAAATTGACGCAGCTCTTGCGTTATGCGAAGCCTTCGACGAACGGGCAGCGCGTGGCGGCGGTGGCGCTGGCGAATCAGACCGCGGTTCTTTTTCGGCACGATGCCGAGCAGCGTAACGTGCGGCTGGAATTCGAGCGGCCGACGTCTGAGATCTTTGCCCTCGCTTCGGAGGATGGGTTGAGCGAGGTGCTGTCCAACCTGATCGTGAATGCGCTGGAGGCGCAGCCGGAGGGCGGGCGCGTGCGGGTGAGCCTTTCGCGGAGTGACGGGCACCTGGAAATTGTCGTCGATGATGACGGGCCGGGGATTTCGCCGGAGCTGCGCGCGAAAATATTTCAGCCGTATTTCACGACGAAGGCGACGGGCACGGGGCTGGGCCTTTCGATCGTGGCGAGACGCATGGATGAGATGGGCGGGACCATGGCGTGCGAGAGCCCCTTGCGGAATGGGAAGGGCACGCGGTTTCGTTTGAGGCTGCCGTTGGCGGCGGGAGGGGGCGCGTGATTCCGGCCTTCATGCGCGGGGGCATATTGGGCGTAGATCGACCCGTGGGTTGGGAAGGGAAATGAATTGATGCGAACGATTCTGGTTGTGGATGATGAGCCGGCGGCACGGTACGGTGTGCGGCGGGCGCTGGAGAGCAAGTATAAGATTGTGGAGGCTGATTCGACTGGCGCAGCGCGCACGGCGGTCGTCGCCGAGAAGCCTGATTTGATTCTGCTGGATTTGGTGATGCCGGAAGAGGATGGGCTTTCGTTTTTGCGTTGGCTACGCGCTGAAGGAGGGGAAACCCCGGTGATCGTGGTTTCAGCGCTCGATTCCGCGAAAACTGCGGTCGAAGCACTGCAAAATGGCGCGGCTGATTACATTGTGAAGGGATTTGATATCGAAGAATTGCGCACGCGCGTGGCAAATATTTTGCAGCTTACCGAACTCGCGGCGGAGAACACGCGGCTGCGGCGCGAACTTGTGGCCGAGGGCCAATTCGGGCGATTGCTGGGAGCTTCCCCAGCGATGCGGCGAGTATTCGAGATGGCGGAGCGCGTGGCGGGGACGGACGCGACGGTCTTGATTCTGGGCGAGAGCGGCACGGGAAAAGATCTGCTGGCGCAGGAAATTCATGAGCGCTCGCAGCGCGCGGGGCGGGCGTTTGTGGCGGTGAATTGTGCGGCGCTACCGGAAAATTTAATCGAGTCGGAGCTTTTTGGCTACGAGCGCGGTGCGTTTACGGGAGCGGCGCAGCAACGCAAAGGGAAATTCGAGTTGGCGTCTGGCGGCACGATTTTTCTGGACGAGATCGGAGACATGAATCCAGTGACCCAGGCGAAGGTGCTGCGGGCGCTGGAAAACAGGAAAATCGAGCGGCTCGGCGGGTCACATGCGATTGACGTGGACGTGCGGGTGATCAGCGCGACGCATCGGCATTTGCAGGCGGAAATTGCGGCTGGGCGATTTCGCGAAGACTTGTACTATCGTCTGCGAGTGGTGGCGCTGGAGCTGCCTTCTTTGCGCGAGCACAAGGAGGATATCGCGCTGCTGGCAGATTCTTTCCTGGGCCAACTCGGCTCGCGGCACAATCATCGCGCGCGGATGAGCCGCGAGGCGATGGATTTGCTACGCCAGTATGATTGGCCGGGAAATGTCCGCGAATTGCGCAATACGTTAGAGCGGAGCCTGGTTCTGTGCGCGGGCGATGAGATTCGGGCCAGCGACTTACCTGGGGAGATTCGAGACGATACGGGGCCGGTCCTCGCCGAGAAAAATTCCGAAGGTGACACATTTTTGGACGAGAGCGATTTTCGCGAGGCCAAACGGCAGTTTGAGATTGTGTATTTGAAACGCAAGCTGGAAGAGCATCGCTGGAACGTCTCGCAGACGGCGGCGGAGGTGGGGTTGCATCGGCAGAGCCTGCAGGAGAAGCTGCGCGAGCTTGGGATTCAGCGGCCGGGGAAATGAAGTAGGGAAGCAAAGAAGCAGGGAAGCAGGGAAGCAGAGAGGCAGGAACGAGGAGAGTGAAGGAGGCGGAGGGAAAAGCAGATCCCTCGCAGCGCTCGGGACGATATGGGTTAGCTATGGTGATCGGATCGCAAATCGACGATGAGCCGTCTTGATCAAGTTGCGGGATTCATTTTGGCCGGCGGGGGGAGTTCGCGCATGGGCATGGACAAGGGGCTTTTGGAGATTGATGGTGTTCCCTTGATTGTGCGGACCGCACGGCTCGTGGATGGAGTGGATCGAATGGTAAGCGCGGCGACGGTTGTTGGTCGGCCGGAGACATACCAGCGGATTGGATTGCGGGCGATCGCCGACAATTGGCCGGGTTGCGGGCCTTTGGGAGGAATTGCGACTGCGCTGCGCGCGTCAGATACGGAGTGGAATTTGATTGTGGCTTGCGATTTGCCGTATCTCGCCTGCGAGTGGCTACAATTTTTGTCGCGACGAGCGCGCGAGTCCGTGGCGGATGCGGTGGTGCCGATGAGTGAACGCGGAGCGGAGCCGCTTTGCGCGATGTATCACTCGCGCTGCGAACCTGCGATTCGCGGTGCGCTCGAACAAGGAACGCGCAAGGTTACCGAGGGCCTAGTGCGCGTTCGCGTGGAATATTTGGAACCCACTGATTGGAAATGCTTTGATTCCGATGGGCTGCTATTCAAGAATATGAACACGCCTGCGGATTACGAAGAGGCGAAAACGCGGCTGGCGGTGCGCGCAAAATCATGAGCGGCCACTATTTTGAATTCAAAAACGTCTCGAAATCGTTCGGCGAAAACGATGTGCTGAAGGACGTGAGTTTTTTCGTCGAGCAAGGCGAGACGGCGGTAATCATGGGGCGCAGCGGCGTGGGAAAGTCTGTGTCTTTGAAGCTGTTGCTCGGATTCCTGCAGCCGGATTCGGGGCAAATCATTGTGGCCGGGAAGGACGTCACGAATTGGACCGAGGAGCAGTTCTCGCAAATACGGCGGTGCGTGACGATGGTGTTTCAGTCGGGCGCGCTGTTCGATTCGCTGACGGTCGAGGAGAACGTCGCGTTCCCGCTCGAGACGCGCGGCGAGCATGAGGACTTGGAAAAAGTCGACGCGACGGTGCAGAGGCTGCTCGATGAACTGGAGCTTCGTGAGTTCGCCTACCGTTTGCCGTCGGATTTGAGCACCGGGGTAAAGCGCGCGGTGGCGATTGCGCGAGCTCTGGCGGAGGATCCTGAGGCGATTTTGTACGACGAGCCGACGACCATGGTGGATCCGTTGATGGCCGCGCATATGAGCGACTTGATCGCAGGACTGAAGGCGAAATTGCACAAGACTTCCATCGTGGTGACGCATGACACACATCTGGCAAAAAAACTGGCCGACCGCGTTATTTTTCTACAAGAAGGACGCTTGGGATTTTTCGGCACCTGGCAGGAACTTGAAAAGTCCCGTGAGCCATTTCTTCGAAATTTCCTCGCGCAGGACGAATTGATTCCCGCTCTGGACGCTACTGCGTGAGCGACGCTCCGGCCAATAATCCAAAAAATCAGCTACGCCGCGTGATGGGTTTCTGGGACTTGCTGCTATTCAACATTGCAGCAGTCCTCGGCCCGCGCTGGATAGCTGCCGCCGCGCACAACGGTACCTCTTCGATTTCATTGTGGGTTCTTTCCGCGGTGGGATTTTTTGTGCCGACGGCGTTGGTGATCGTGGAACTGACGTCGCGTTTTCCCGAGGAAGGCGGATTGTACGCGTGGTCCAAGGAAGCATTCGGGGACTTTCACGGATTCATCGCCGGCTGGACGTATTGGATCTACACGATTTTCTACTTTCCAGCGCTGTTGCTGGCCAGCGCGGCGATGAGCGCGTATGTGATTGGACCGCGCGGCGCGGCGCTGGCGCAGAATCGCGAATTTCTGCTGGCGGGTTCGTTCGTGCTGCTCGCCGTTGCAGTGGGGCTCAACTTAATCGGGTTGAATATCGGCAAGTGGCTGCAGAACGCGGGCGGCGTTTCGACCTACCTTCCATTGCTGATTCTTGCGACGGTCGCAGTGTTTTTGTGGCGCGCGCATGGGTCGGTGACGCAGTTTACCTGGGCGAACATGATGCCCACCTGGGACTGGGGCACCGTGAATTTCTGGCCACAGATTGCGTTTGCGTTCACAGGGTTGGAAATTGCGTCCATGATGAGCGAGGAAGTGCGCGATCCTCGCCGGACGTTTCCGCGGGCGATTTTCGTTTCTGGCGCGCTGATCGCGGTGATCTATATCGTGGGGACGTTCGCGCTCTTGTCGCTGGTGCCGGCCGAGCAAGTGGATCCGAAGAGTGGCGTGTTCCAGGCGATCACCATGGGATCCACGATGCTGCGGATCGGATTTGTCGGCGTGCTGGCGGCGCTGTTGGTATCGGTGGGGAATGCGGGAGGCGTCGGAAGCACGGTGGCGGGAGCGTCGCGTGTTCCGTTTGTGGTGGGCATTGATCGCTACTTGCCCGCGGCGTTCGGCAGAATTCATCCGCGTTGGAAAACGCCGCACGTCGCGATTCTGGTGCAGGCGGGCGTCTCCGCTGCAATTTTGCTGCTGATTCAAATCAACGAGACGGCGAACAGCGCGTATCAGATTCTGGTGGACGCGACGACGATCGTCTATTTCATTTCGTTGATTTACATGTATGCGGCGGCGATCAAGCTGGCGTACCGCAAGGATCGCGGCGCGAATGCGAACGCAGTTTTGATTCCCGGCGGCAAGCTGGGCGTGTGGATCGCTGGCCTGCTGGGAATGCTGGTGGTGATGGGCGGGATTGTGCTGTCGCTGATTCCTCCGGCCGAATCGGTGAATAAAGGGATGTTCATCGAGAAACTTGTGCTGGGGACGGTGGCTTCGATTTTGCTGGGATTGATTTTGTATTATCGCGGGGCGCGAGCGAAGGCGCGGGAAATCGCCAGGTAATTTCCGGCGGAAGCGATTTATCTCTCAATATGAAATCGGCAGTTTCTCTTCGCATGTTTTCGGCAAACAGTGACCGCTTGAATTCCAGGGACTATTGCCATTGTTTGCTTGCGGCAACATTTTGCGCGGGAGTTTCGCTGATGTCGTGCGGAACTCCTCAGACTGGCCCCAAGCTGATCGAGGCGGACGGTGTCCGCTACACCGCGTGCGGCGGCGCTGTGTGGGCGAAGAGCGACGGCAACTCAAAAGATCCCGCAACGATGACGTATGAAGGTCTGTTTAAAGATGCGCAAGGATCGAACCACCACCTCACGATGGTTTGGTCACTAAATATTACCGACCTGCCGAGCGACACGCCTGCATGCAGTTCCGCAACCCGCTAAGAGCGCGTGGCGTTGCTAATCAGTGGACCGAGCGGTTTTGGATTGTCTGTTTTGTTGCGAGCGAGAAGCGGGGCTCGATTTCGTTTTTTGCTGCTTGGGTTTCGGTTACACGGGCCGCCAGGTATTCTCCCAGCGATGGACCGTGCTTGAAACCGTGGCCTGAGCCGCCGCCTACCAGCCAGAGGTTGTCGAATTCCGGATGGCGATCAATCAGGAAATCTCCGTTCGACGTGTTTTCGTACTGACAGACGCGCGTTTCGACTACAGGTGCGTTCTTCAGAGTAGCGAAGCGGCGTGCGACGAATTTTCGCGCGGCATCTAGCGCTTCCGCGCTGGCGATGCGAGATTGCGTGTCGGGGTCAACGCGCGGGCCGTGACGATCGTCGGCGACCTTGAAGCCGCGCGATTCCAGGTCGGGCATTCCGTAGAATTCGTCTTTCAAATATAGCCAAGTAGGCAGCGCCGGCTGGGCGAAACGCGTTTCGCCCGCGGGAACGCCGAAGAAGAAAATTTCCTGGCGTGATGGGAAGATGCGATCGCCGAGAACTTGTGGGAAGATCTTTCCTAGCCACGGGCCGCAGGCGAAGACAAATGTGTTGGCGGAAATGGTTTCGCCGGTCGTAGTTTTAAGGGACCTGATTTTGGCGGTGGCGTCGCCCGGCGCCAGAACCGCCGCGTCGCGATATTCCACGCCGATTTTTCTCGCTTGCTCGACTACGGTCCGTGCGGCGCGACGCGCCAGCAGCACTCCGCTTTCGGGTTCGAAAATGCCCCAGGCGTCCTCGTCGAATGAGATTTGCGGAAAGTGTTTGCGGAGGCCGAGGAGCGAGAGGCGTTCGTGCGGGATTTTGTGCTCTTGCAGCGCGGCGAGAGTGTCCAGCGCGTATTGATATTTGTCGTGAGCGATCCACAGGACGCCCGTTTGCTGAAATAGTTCCGGACGGCCGGCTTCGGCGAAGAGCGCTTTCCAGAGCGGCAAAGCGCGGAGCGACCAGCGCGTGTAGATTTCGTCGGCGCCGTAGCCCATGCGGATGATGCGCGATTCTCCGCCCGAGCTGGCGCGGGCGTTGGCGGGGCCGTAGGCGTCGAGCAACAGGACACTGACGCCGGATTTTCGTAGGAAGTAAGCGATCCAGGCGCCGAAAACGCCGGAGCCGATTACGGCGACGTCGTGGGACTTGGAGCTAGGCATCGAAGGTGCGAGTGGTTGCCCGCCGCGAGGAAACCGAAAAGAGGTCCTTCGCTACGCTCAGGATGACAACCGATTCCTGTGTTGCGCGGGGTATCGGAAATTGGGAGGCGTCCCCTCGCGCTCGCATCAAAAGCCTTCCTCGATGAGCTGCTTTACTGTGAGATGCGACGCGGCGGGAGAGTTTTCGGTGCGCAGCAGACTTTCGACATATTTGGCCAGGATGTCGGTTTCGACGTTGACCGCATCATTTACAGACATGGCGTGGACATTCGTGTGCTCGTATGTGAAGGGAATGATGGCGATGTCCGCGATGCCTTCCTGCCAGCGGGCGACGGTTAGACTGATGCCGTCAATCGCGATGGAACCTTTTTCGGCGACGTAACGGCGAAGATCTTCGGGGACGCGGACGGAGAGCCACCAATTCTCGCCTTGAGGGACCAGGCGCGTGACGCGGCCGATGCCGTCCACATGGCCTTGCATGAAGTGGCCACCGAGGCGGTCGCCCGCGGCGAGCGGGCGTTCAAGATTCACCCGGTTGCCGGGTTTCTTTTCGCCGAAATTCGTGCGGCGGAGGGTTTCACCGGAGAGGTCGGCGGCGAAATGAGTGGAGTCGAATTCGACTACCGTGAGGCAGCAGCCGTTGACGGAGATGCTGTCGCCGAGCTTCGTTTCCTGCGCGATTTCCGATTCACCGCCGGCAGCGGCACCGGCGAAGCTGATGCGCAGGCGGCCGCCGTCTTTGGCGTGCTCCAGCGATTCAATTTTTCCGACTTGCTCGGTGATGCCTGTAAACATCGTGAAAGTATCCTGTGACTACGAAGTCTGGGCCCGACTTTGCCAGAGTGAGATGCTTGAGCTCGGGTGATTTGGAAAACCAGTGCGATGGGATGCTCGCCACCGGTACGCCGCCCACACCCATGATTTTGGGAGCATAAAAGAAGATCATTTTGTCCACAATGCCGGCTTCGAGGGCGGCGCCGTTCAGTGCGGCGCCGGCTTCCAGCAGAACGTTGAGTATTTCACGTTTGCCTAGCTGGCGGATCACGGCGTCGAGATTTACGCGGCCGTGGCGCGGCGCGACATGAACGACTTCCACACCTGCGCGCTGCAGGCCGCGGGCCCTTGGCGAATCGGTGGATTGAGTTGTGAAGACTACGACATCGTTCTGTGCGGATTTCACGATTTTCGAGCGCAGCGGCAGCCGGAGGCGTGAATCGACAATGGCGCGCAGCAGTTTCCGCCGGCGTGGTTCGCCGGTGCGGTCGGTCATGCGCGGATCGTCGGCGAGGACCGTGCCGATACCGGTGAGCAATGCGTCGGCTTTGTGGCGCAACAGCTGGACTGCTTTGCGCGATTCCGCGCTCGTAATCCATGTGACGCTGCCGGCGCGCTGAGCGATTTGGCCGTCGAGCGTGAGTGCGGTTTTTAGCGTTACGAGCGGGCGCTGGGTTTGAATCCACTGCGCGAAATCTTCGTTTTCTGCTTGCGCTTTCTCTTCGAGGACGCCGCAGGTTACCTCGATTCCGGCGCGGCGGAGCTCCGCTAGCCCTTTGCCGGCTACTTCGGGATTGGGATCACGCATCGCAGCGACCACGCGTTTGACGCCGGCGGCGATGATGGCTTTGGTGCAGGGGCCGGTGCGTCCGGTGGTGCAGCAGGGTTCGAGGGTGACGTAGAGCGTCGCGCCGCGAGCTTTCTTTCCCGCTTGTTTCAGTGCGACGATTTCGGCGTGGTCACGGCGATCGTAATCGTGAAAGCCTTGGCCCACGACCTTGCCGTTTTTGACTAGGTACGCGCCCACTACCGGGTTGGGGTGTGCAAGCGCGATACCTCGGAGCGCGTGAACTAAGGCGCGCGCCATCCATCTTTCGTCTGCGGCGGAACCGCTCATGTCGCAGGATTCTCCAGTACGCAAAGCAAGGCTGGCGGCCTGAAGGCCGCCGCTACGAATTCAAATGATGAGGAAACCGGCGAGAGGCCGGCGCTATCAGGCGCTCGCCTAATCGAAAAGTGAGTTGACGTAGGTTTGCGCGTCAAAGGGCACCAAGTCGTCTATTTTTTCGCCTGTACCCACGAAACGGATAGGCAGATTCAATTCGCGGGCGATGGCGACTACGATACCGCCCTTCGCCGTGCCGTCGAGTTTTGTGAGCACGATTCCGGTGACGCCGGCGTGGCTCCAAAATTCTCGAGCTTGATTCAGGCCGTTCTGACCGGTGGTGGCGTCGAGAACGAGCAATACATCGTGCGGCGCGCCGGGAATCACTTTGGCGGCGGTGCGCTTCATTTTGTCGAGCTCGGCCATGAGATTGGATTTGGTGTGCAGGCGGCCGGCCGTGTCCACGATGACGACATCGGCGGCGCGAGCGCGCGCGGCGGAAAGCGCGTCGAAGACGACGGCGGAAGGATCGGCGCCTGGTTTCTGTTTGATGAGCTCAACGCCGGAGCGGCGCGCCCAGACTTCCAGTTGCTCGATGGCGGCAGCGCGAAAAGTATCGGCGGCGCAGAGGATCACGCTGGCGCCCTCTTTTTTCAGGCGATTGGTGAGCTTGCCGATCGTGGTGGTCTTGCCGGTGCCGTTAACGCCGACGACGAACAGGACTCGTGGTTCGTTGTTCAGTTTTCCGTCGGAATTCGAATTCGCGTTGGCGGACGGCGCGGCGAGGATCTTCAGGATTTGGTTTTTCAATTCGCGCTTCAGCGAGCCGGGTTCTTCGAGCTTGTGCTCGTTCACTTGCTGGCGCAGAGCGACGAGAACTTCCTTGGTGGTGCGCACGCCCAGATCGGCGCTGAGCAGCGCGGATTCAAGCTGCTTCAGCAGCTCGGGATCAACGGGGCGGTCGCCGGTGAGCAATTGTTCGACGCGCGCGGAAAGCTCCGTGCGTGTCTTGCTGACGGAATCTTTCAGCCGTTCGAGGAGCGTGGGTTCGGGTGGTCCGAAGAGCGTAATCATAATTTTCCGCTGCGCGATGCCGAGCTTTTGATTGTAGCAAAAGGCGGGGATTCGTGATTGGTGAGTGGTGAATAGTGATTAGTGAAAAACCGCCTAACGCTCGTCGCTCAACCTATGGATGTGTGCAGGGCCGTATTTAGTGAAAAGAGTGGCTGATGGCTAGAACTTAGACTTCTACGAGTGTGGCGGTGAGGCGCAGGCGGCCTGCTGCGATTGCGGCTTCCAAGGATTTGACTACCTTCGGATCGAACTTGACCACTGCCAGGGAGCGGATGCGCTCGACGGCGAATTCAAGGTCCATGGCGGATTGATAGGGACGATTCGTGGTGATGGCGTCGAAAGTATCGGCTACCGCGATGATGCGGGCCATCATGGGAATCTGGTCGCCGACCAGGCCGTACGGATAGCCGGCGCCGTCCATGCGCTCGTGGTGAAGTTCGATGCCCGGGAGCATGTCTTTCAGTTGGGCGACGGGCCGCATGATATTGGCGCCCTTCGAGGGGTGCTGCTTCATCAGGTCGAACTCTTCGTCGGTGAGCTTGCCGGGCTTCTTCAGGACGCGGTCGTCAACGCCAATTTTTCCGACGTCGTGCAACAGAGCGGAAATTCGCAGGCGATCGAGCTCCTCAGTATCGAGGCCCATATATTCGCCGATGATAATGGAATATTTCGCGACGCGGCCGGAGTGACCACGGGTGTAGGGATCCTTTTCGTCGATGGCGGCGGCGAGCATGCGGATGGAACCAAGGAAGAGTTCGCGATTTTCGGCGGCGGCCTGCTTCAGGCGCTCGATATATTGCTCGATATCGCCCGCCATCTTGTTGAAAGTTTCGGCGAGTTCGCTGATTTCCGCCGCGCCCTCCACTTGCACGCGTTCGTGAAATTCGGCGCGGCTGATGGCGCGGACGGATTCGACAAGTCCGCGAATCGGGCGCGTGATGCCGAGAGCGAAAAGATATCCGAACAGTAGCGCGACGAGCGTGACTCCGACGACGAAGCTGAGCGCCTGCGCGGTAAGTTCTTTCACCCCTGCGTCAATGCGCGCCACATCGAGGCTGCGCTGCGCGACCACCGTCCACCCCAGCTCTGGAATCGTGCTGTAGGTGCCGATCATTTCGACGAGATGATTGTTTTTGTCCGGCTCGAAAAAGTGCATCGTTTCGGTGGCGCGCAATTCCTGGGGCAGTTCCTTCAAGTGACGGACGATCGGCGATGTGGAAGCGACATCGCGCCCAGGGACAACGTCAGTGGTATCAGGATGAGCGACGATGTGGCCGTGACTATCCACGATGAAGACCACGCGTTCGCGCACGCTGGCGTCGCGGATGCGTTCGAGCAAGCGATCGGTGGAAACGACCGAAGCCAACATGCCGGTGAACTGGCCTCCGGAAGAAAGCGGAATGGAGACGACCAGGGCCGGGCGGTTATCTTTTCCGAGACCGAACGCTCCGCTAACGAAGGGAAGGCCCTGGATGCTGGCGGTGAATGCGCGCTTGAGCGCGCCAGCCACGAAGGGATCCTGGTCGGCGTTGTAACTGCCGGCCGATTGCCCCTTGGCTTGCTTGTTGACGGCAGTGACGTACAGGATGTTGGGATTATTTTCGACAAAGCTCTGCAATAGGCGCGCGAGCTGCGGAGCGTGCGCCGGGTCGTCCACATTTTCGATCCAGCCGGTAAGGGCGAGAACCTGACGCTGGCTGAGCAGCTGTTCGCGCAGATTCTGCTCGAATTGCAGGGTTTCGCTCGCGAGCGAACGCGTGATTTCGGATTGCTGCACGCGCTCGGTATCCTGCAATTTTTCTTCGCTGAGGCGAAGGACTTGGCGATGGTAGAGCCACAGCGGCGTGACGCTGACGACCAAAAGGGCACCCAGCACAATCCAGAGGATGCGCAGCCGCCGCGTCGTCAGCTGTGTGAGGGCTTTTCTGGGCACAGGAATCCCGTAAGTAAAATGCTAGCGAACTGCGAGAGGCGAAACAACGGGACGAAAGTACTGGGGTTAGCTGATAAGCCACACAGGAATGGGGACTTAATGGGCGCTTGGGCGCGAGCTTCAGGATGCGGGGCGAGGCGAATACGGTAATGCTGAACGCGAGCGGGCGATTACTCGTCCTTTTTCGGCGGCGCGCCGAGGCGGGGTTCTTCGCCTGCGATGAGGCGCTCGATATTCGTGTGATGTTTGAAGATGACCAGCACGGCGATGACAACTGTCAGGAAGGTGACGATTTCCGGAGGCGCGTGGCCGGGTGCATAGAGCAAGTAAACGAATAGCGGAAGGGCGGCCGCGGAGGAGATCGAGCCGAGCGATGAATAGCGCCAGAAAATTACTACGAGCAGCCAAAGTGCGATGCCAGCGGCGACGGCCTGCCAGCAGATGGGAATGAAAACGCCCAGTCCGGTGGCGACTCCTTTGCCGCCTTTGAAGCCGAGCCACACCGGAAACATGTGGCCGATAACGGCGCAAACGGCAGCGACCATCATCCAGCGAATGTTGCCGGCAGCGTAGCGGCTCGCGAGCCAGACAGCGAAATAACCCTTGGCGGCGTCGAAAACGAGCGTGAGAATGCCTGCGAGTTTTCCCGCGTTGCGCGCGACGTTGGCGGCACCGATATTGCCGCTGCCGATTTCGCGGATGTCCGGGCCGCCGAGAGCCTTTACGATGAGCAGCCCGAACGGGATCGAGCCGAGCAGATAGGCAGCGACCGGGATTAGCCAGGCCAAGTTCACAGGACATCCTTAGCGAATGAAAATGTAGCGAGTTTTTTGTATTCCGCGCCGGAGCGTTTCAGAACGCTTTCGAACAGGTGAAATTCAGTTTCTTGAGCCGAACCGAAATCATACGACTTCATGGCGTCCGCCGCAGCAACCAGATTTTCGACGCCTTGGCTCGAGTTCAAGCGCGCCAGAGTCAGGTGTGGAACGAACGGACGCGACTCACGCGCAAATCCCAGGGGTTTGAGCGCTTGTTCCGTGGCGCCAGCTAGTTTGAAAAGATTTGGTGTGGCTTCGATGCCGGACCAGATCACGCGTGGGCGACGCTCACTGGGGAAAAAGCCGATGCCGCGAAAATGAACTTCGACGGGTTGGGTTGAGTGAATCGTTGAGAGGGCTGTGCGGATGGAGTCGAGCTTCTGTGCGTCGACATTTCCTAGAAATTTCAAGGTGACGTGCATGGATTCGGGGCGCACCCAGCGAGCGGTGCGGGATTTGGGTTTCAGTTGCGCAATCAATTCACCGAGGGCGCGGCGAACCGCGTCGGGGAGATCGAGCGCAACGAAAAGGCGCATGTTTTACGCTCTGCTTGGCGCGGGGAACAGAAAATAACGGCGCACGGCGTCGAGTGCCGCCTGCGCGGCGTATTGGCGAATGCGTTCGCGATCGCCGGGGAAGCGAAAGGCACGTTCGCGCGGGCCCTGCTCATCGGCCAGACCGATGTGGACGAGGCCGACGGGTTTTTCCGGCGTGCCGCCGCCCGGGCCCGAGATGCCAGTGATTCCGACGCCAAGAGTTGCACCGGTGCGTTTGCGGATGCCGTCGGCGAGCGCGAGAGCAACGTCGGAGCTGACCGCGCCCTTGGCTTCGATCATGGCTGGCGGAACGCCGACGAGGGAAGTCTTCAGCTCGTTGCTGTAGCAGATCACGCCGCCGAGGAAATAAGAAGAGCTGCCGGGAATGTTGGTAAGCCGTTCGGCGAGCATGCCGCCGGTGCAGCTTTCCGCCACGGCAACCGTGGCGCGATTTTCCGTGAGAATGCGCGCGACGACTTCTTCGAGCGCTTCTCCGTGCGTGGAATAAAGATGTTCGCCGAGCGCGAGTGCCATGCGCTTGGTGATTTCGTCGAGAACTTTTTCGGCTTGCGCGGGCTCGCGCGACCACGTACGCGGGTGAAGCTGCGTTCCGGTGGGCGAAGCGAGGATGGTGGTTTCCGTATCCGGGTATAGCTCATAGAGCGGGCGCACGCGCGTCTCGATCTCGGATTCGCCGAGGCCGGTGACGCGCAAGTCACGCGTGAACAGGCGCTCGCTGTGGCCCATCTTTGCCAGGCGCGGACGGACTTCGGATTCGAACATGGATTTAAGTTCGCTGGGCACACCCGGAAGCAGCACAAGGATGTGGCCGGCCGCTTCGAGCCAGAGGCCTGGCGCCGTGCCGCGCGGATTGGGTAGAACCGTGGCGCCTTCGGGGACCATGGCTTGGCGCACATTAATTTCCGGCATCGTGCGCGCGAAGCGGCGAAATCGTTCCTGGATCCCGCGCAGAATTTCCTCGTCGCGGCGAAGCTTTCTGCCGAGGAGCTCGGCGACCGTTTCGCGTGTGCGGTCGTCGTCGGTGGGGCCAAGGCCTCCGGAGGCAACGATCAAGTCGGCGCGGTCGAGTGCATGACTAAACGTGGAATGCAGTTCGGAGGGCGAATCACCGACGACGGATTTGTGGGTCACGCGGATGCCGAGGCGATTCAACTCATCCGTGAGCCAGAGAGAATTGGTGTCCAGGCGATAGGGCGTAAGAAGCTCGGAACCGACAGCTATGATCTCCGCATTCATCCAGAAATGTTGTACTCGATGATGAGCAGAGTGCGCAAGTCGGCGGCTGTGGGCGAACCAGCCGCGCTTGCGCCCGACCACCGATTTGGCCAGTTGCTTAGGACTGTGCCGACGCGGCTGCGCCTGCCGCTGCTGCTGTTGCGGCAGCTTCGGCGCGTAGGACCAGCACTGAGCATGCCGCTGTGCGCACAAGTTTGTCGGTGACCGAGCCGAATGCCAACCGGCGCCAGCCCGTAAGTCCGTGCGTGGCGATCACGATGAGGTCGGCTTTTTCGCTTTCCGCTGTCCGGATGATTTCCATGGCGGGGTCGTTGCTCAGCCCAACTGTGCTGCGCGCGTGCACGCCAGCCTGCTGCAGTTTGGCCGCCATGTCTGCCAGGCGCTGCTCGGCGCTTTCGATCAATTGGTTTTCGTACTCGCCCTCGGTGAAAATATTTGCGTGGCCTTCTAATTTGGGGATCACCGGGACCACGTGCACCAGCAAAATCTCCGAGCCGTAGTGGGTGGCGATGTCTTTGGCGACTTCAAGAGCCTGGAGCGAAAAATTGCTGAAATCTATCGGTGACAAGATCAGTTTGGCTGAAAACATGGCAGCGATGTCCTCTTTTAGCTGGTTTTGTGGGCCACTCGCGAGATAGGAGTCTATGACACCGGGCCGATTGCGGGCGTGTTAAAGGATTGTTACTGAGTCGTGAAACACATTTTCGCGGCCGGATCCGTCGATGCGCGGGTTGCGTGCTATGTGCTCGACTGGCACAATCTTTCTTCCTCAAGGAGGCACATACGTGGCAGACGAGATTGGTCGCGGTCGAGACGACGGTCCGCAAACCCCGCAGCTCAACGAGCCGCGCTCCGGAACATCGCGATCGTGGACCGCGAGCGACCGTAACCGGCTGCTCATCTGGGTCGCCATCGCGTTCTTATTACCCGTGCCGTTCTTCCTGGTGCTGCACGTTTTTGGCAGGCTTGCCAGTTCGGATTTTAGGATTGGCAATGAGTTACCAGCGAAAGCTATCGCCGCATTTTGCGTGCTGCTAGCGACCTGGATTGTTTCGCGGATGGAGAAGCGCCCGCTGGAC